>JACKQG010001753.1_pt1 | contig 29402 bp, 29 predicted proteins | sample 8237621 | NCBI WGS metagenome assembly JACKQG01 (sample SAMN15677084, study PRJNA649215) | marine metagenome | biome: marine; feature: Black Sea; material: saline water; isolation source: suspended particulate matter (SPM) from the Black Sea western gyre | collected 2013-06-09/2013-06-10 | depth... | reverse complement strand
TGCCTTCATTAGGTGAAGAAATTTACTTTTGGAGCCGAAGGAGGTTGCAGAGAAATGGGGGTGGCGACTGTTTACTAAAAACACAGGACTCTGCTAAGTCGCAAGACGATGTATAGGGTCTGACGCCTGCCCGGTGCTGGAAGGTTAAGGGGATTTGTTATTTTTCCCGCCTCGGTGGGACTGAGAAGCATTGAACCGAAGCCCCAGTAAACGGCGGCCGTAACTATAACGGTCCTAAGGTAGCGAAATTCCTTGTCGGGTAAGTTCCGACCTGCACGAATGGCGTAACGACTTCCCCACTGTCTCGACCAGGGACTCGGTGAAATTGAATTCGCGGTGAAGATGCCGCGTACCCACGAAAAGACGGAAAGACCCCGTGAACCTTTACTACAGCTTGACATTGGATTTTGGGCTAGTATGTGTAGGATAGGTGGGAGACGTTGAAATCTCGACGCCAGTCGGGACGGAGTCATCCTTGAAATACCACCCTTGTTAGTTTAGAATTCTAACCTTGGCCCGTTATCCGGGTCGGGGACAGTGTCTGGTGGGTAGTTTGACTGGGGCGGTCGCCTCCCAAAGAGTAACGGAGGCGCGCGAAGGTTCCCTCAGGCTGATTGGAAACCAGCCGAAGAGTGTAAAGGCATAAGGGAGCTTGACTGCGAGAGAGACATCTCGAGCAGGTACGAAAGTAGGTCTTAGTGATCCGGCGGTTCTGTATGGAAGGGCCGTCGCTCAACGGATAAAAGGTACTCCGGGGATAACAGGCTTATCGCGCCCAAGAGTTCACATCGACGGCGCGGTTTGGCACCTCGATGTCGGCTCATCGCATCCTGGGGCTGGAGCAGGTCCCAAGGGTTTGGCTGTTCGCCAATTAAAGCGGTACGTGAGCTGGGTTTAGAACGTCGTGAGACAGTTCGGTCCCTATCTTTCGTGGGCGCAGGATATTTGAGAGGATCTTTCCCTAGTACGAGAGGACCGGGATGGACGAACCTCTGGTGTTCCAGTTGTCGCGCCAGCGGCATAGCTGGGTAGCTACGTTCGGAATGGATAACCGCTGAAAGCATCTAAGTGGGAAGCCAACCTCAAGATAAGATATCCCTTTCCCGTGGAAACACGGGAGCTGAAGACCCCTTGTAGACTACAAGGTTGATAGGCCAGGTGTGTAAGTGTAGTAATACATTTAGCTAACTGGTACTAATAGGTCGTGCGGCTTGGCCATAAAACTTTTCTATTTATGCCCTTTGGTTGTTTACTCTATATTATCAGTTTAACAGTTTTCGGTGATTATAGCGAAGAGGGTACACCCGTTCCCATCCCGAACACGGAAGTTAAGCTCTTTAGCGCCGATGGTACTGCGTGGTAGTCTACGTGGGAGAGTAGGACGTTGCCGAAATTTAATATAAAGCCCCTCGTTTAACGAGGGGCTTTTTTTATGCTGTCTTGACTTTGACAGGCGGGTGAAGTTAAAGAAGATAGGGGCACTTCAAGCACGCCAGTAGAAGGGTTAAAAAGGACGCCAGGCAATCTCAGGGACAACGATACCACTTGGTTTACTGTTCTGGCTGAAGTTTCATAACCACCAGACCGTTCAAACGAGGCGAATCTTATGACTGATGAAGAAAAGAGAGTTGATATTAGGAAGCCAGCGGGACATCATTGTTTTGCCTGTGGAACAGCCAACCCCATCGGACTCAACCTGAAGTTCTACTCACTTGGGGATGCTGTCTGCTCAGAGATTGTTTTGGAAAAATATCATGAGGGGTGGCAGGATATGGCCCATGGCGGTATCATATCAACTCTCCTTGACGAAGTAATGTCTTGGGCCATAATGTATTCAAAAAAGACCTTCGTTGTGACAAGGAAAATGGACATCAAGTATGTACGAAACGTATTGATCGGCACCCCTTTGACAGTGACCGGCAGATTTGTTGGCGAGGCAAAACCTCCCTTAGTGAAGGCAAAGGCGGAAATCAGAGATAATGAAGGGAGACTCCTTGTCCGAAGTAATGGCGAGTTCGTCGTGCTTCCCGAAGAACGGCTTTCCACAGTGCCAAAGGACTTTAAGGATGAGATGTTTTCGTTGTTTGAGAGTTTTGACTGATCAGGTCTTCTAAAACCATCTGGGTATACCCTCTATGGTCCGGAGGATTGGACCGATCTGCGGGACTCAATTGCCCGTAAAAAGTCACTGACCCGTTTTCGTCATTCCCGCGGGAATCCAGGGAAATCATCCCGCCGCGGCGGGACTGGACTCCCGCGTTCGCGGGAGTGACGGCCTTGGAGACTTTTTACGAGATTATCAACTTTAGACACTCAATATTGTTAGAGAGACATCCAATGGGTATGATGACAGCGGAACAATACGAAGAAAGCCTCGGGAAATTGAACTTAGTGGTCTATATGTTTGGAGAACGCGTGGAAGATGTAGTGGGCAACCCCATTATTCGTCCATCCATGAACGCGGTTGCCAAGACATATGAGTTGGCTCACCGGCCCGAATACGAGGATATCATGACAGTCACCTCCCATATAAGCGGCAAGAAGATCAACCGCTTCACGCATATCCACCAGAACACCGAAGATCTCGTGAAAAAAAGTAAGATGGGGAGATTATTGGGGCGTGAAACCGGATGCTGTTTTCAGCGATGTGTGGGAATGGACGCGCTGAATGCCCTGTCCATCGTAACATTCAATATTGATGCGAAATACTCAACCGGTTACTTCAAGCGGTTCTTGAAATATCTTGAATACGTCCAGGAAAACGACCTGACCTGTGACGGGGCCATGACCGATCCCAAAGGGGACAGGGGTCTTCCCCCTCACAAGCAGCCGGACCCCGATCATTTTCTCCGTGTTGTGGAAGAGAAAAAGGATGGGATTGTGGTCAGGGGGGCCAAGGCGCATCAAACCGGAGCCGTCAATTCCCATGAGATTATAGTCATGCCCACCCTGTCCATGAGAAAAGAAGATGAGGAGTATGCCGTTTCTTTTGCGCTCCCCAGTGATGCCGACGGGATCACCTACATTATGGGGCGTCAATCCTGCGATACAAGGAAGTTAGAGGGCGGGACCATGGATCAGGGCAATCTGATGTTCGGCGGGCATGAGGCCCTGGTGGTTTTTGATGATGTATTTGTCCCGTGGGACCGTGTTTTTATGTACAAGGAGTATGACTTTACCGGACAATTGGTTGAATACTTTGCCTCTTATCACCGGCAAAGCTACGCGTGCAAGGTGGGTGTTGGAGATGTCTTGATTGGCGCTGCTCAGACGGCCGCGGAGTATAACGGCGCTTCGAGGGCATCCCACATCAAAGACAAGATTATTGAAATGAATCACCTGAACGAGACCCTCTTCTGCGGTTGTATTGCCTGTGCCTCGGAGGGGCGCAAGGAGCCCAGTGGGACATACTGCGTAAACACCCTGCTTGCAAATGTACACAAACAGAACGTCACCCGTTTTCCATACGAGATCGCCCGGCTTGCACAGGATATTGCAGGCGGGTTAATGGTGACTCTTCCATCTGAAAAGGATTTCAGGTCTCCGGAAACCGGCAAGTGGTTAGAAAAATACTTTAAGGCCAACCCTGATATTTCCACCGAAAACAGGATGCGTATTCTGAGATTGATTGAAAACATCACTTTAGGCACGGCGGCGGTGGGCTATCTGACTGAGTCCATGCACGGCGCAGGTTCACCTCAGGCACAACGGATCATGATCTCCCGGAGTTCCAACGTAGCGGAAAAACAGAGGGCGGCAAAGAAGCTTTGCGGGATTGAAGAATGATTTAGGCTCTATGTTGAGAGTAGGCGTCAAATATTGCGGTGGGTGCAATCCCGAGTACGACCGGGTTGCTCTCGTAGAACAGATAGAAAAAAGATCAGGGGAAAAAATAGATTTTACCCCATATGGAAATGGGAAGGTCGACCTGATCCTGGCAGTACATGGCTGCAAAACCGCATGTGCCGATATGAGCGGTTTTGAAGGGACTGAGATCTGGAATATCACCGATATCAAAGACGCAGAGAAGTTTATTGGAGAGGTTGTTAATTCCGGGACAGGCATCTAACCCGTCAGCCGATGATATCTTTAAGTGCCCCTCGCAGGTCAGGGAAATGGAAACGAAAACCCGCCTCCAGAAGCCTTTTGGGGAGTACTTTCTGGCCTTTGAGCAAAACAGTCCCAAACTCACCTTTTATAAGTCTTACCATAAAGCCCGGAACGGCGGGCATCAATAAAGGCTGTCCCAGAACCTCACCCATTACCTTGGTCAGGTCCTTGTTCCTGACGGCCCCGGGGGCCGTGCAGTTAAAGGGTCCGGACAGTTCTCTCCTTTCCATTAAGAAGAGGTAGAGCCGGGCAAGATCATCTTCGTGAATCCATGACAACCACTGTTGTCCATCTCCCAGACGGCTCCCCAGTCCTTTTTGAAACAGAGGAATAATTTCGCCAAGGGCACCGCCGTTTCTCCCCAGGACTATACCGAGACGACAGAGCAAAACCCTCACGCCCGGTCTCTCCACTTCCAGGGCAGCCGCTTCCCATTCTCTTGCAACAGAGGCAAGGAAATCGCTTCCCGTTCCACAGGTCTCGTCCAGTTCTTCATCCCCATGGAAACCATAATAGCCCACGGCAGAGGTGCTGATAAACGTGATCTCATCCACTCTGCGGTCAGATAAGGCATTCACCAGATTTTTTGTGGTCAGGATGCGGGTTTCACGGATCATCCTCTTTTCACGTTTCGTCCACCGCGTGAAAATGGATGCCCCGGCCAGGTTGATGATGACATCGTGATCAGCCACATTCCCCTGCCACGGGCCTGCTTTTGCGGGATCTCCCTCAAGTAGGATCGCACCCCGTGGTACGGACCGCTCACCCCTGATCTTTCTCGTCAACAGGGTCACCTTATAGCCCTTTTGGGTGAGGCTTTTTGTCAAAACCGTGCCCACAAAACCGGTCCCGCCTGTCATGAAAGCCTTCATACTGGATCTCCTCATCGATGATGACATCTTATAAAACCGATCCGGGAAATGATGTAGAGGACCCCCTGCGCAAATGACTATTTTCCTTCAAATATGGACCGCGCTTTTCCAACGCTGGTGAGACCGGTCAGGGCATCGGCGGTTGAGAAGATCTTGTTGAGATGTACCAATTCCTGTTTGACCCCCTCTAAGCATTTATCAGATTCAGGTCAGTGGGTCAATCAGAACCAAGATCTTGATCCTGCCACCACTCTATGATGGAGCCGAGCCTTTCGAAGCGGCAACTTTCTTTTCTTTCCACCTCCCTGATCCAGTCTCCCAGCCCTGAGGCGTGATGTATGATCAGGGGGATACTGTTATCGGGAAGGATATCTGCAGTCAAAGCGTACCTGTCGATCCGTCTCTGGATATTCGTCCACGTCTCCTCTGTGTCCCATGGTGTGGGATGGATGAACCCGTGTATGGCCCCGTCTCTCCTGGAGTACCCCCATTCCTCTGGAAATTCCTCCTTGAGCCGCCGCATCCGTTGAATGGTCCGGAGGTTTGTCTTAACATTGAGGCCTTTATTCAGGTTTCTCAATATCCTATCGTCAAAGGACTCAAACCCGACTGAAGAAAGAAGGATCCGGATTCCCATTGACTTGGCCAGACCTAACGCTTCCCGCAGCCATCTTTCCCCCTTCAAAAACCAGTCGGCTCTCAGAGTGAGATTGACCTGTGAGAGCCGGACCCCTCTCTCCCTGAGTTTCACCAGCAAACGGGGGAGACTGGGAAGTGCGTTCTCGTTTATCAGCTCGAATGGAATTTTTAGCCCATCGGCTCTCTCCGGGAGACAGTTGATCTGAGCCAGAACCGTCTCCATATCCAATGCCCCATAAAAACCCTTATCCACGGCAACATCGCAGAAACTGCAGCCCCTAAGGAAAATCCTGACTTTCGAGCTACTCTTTCCGGCCAGAACTGCAGGGTAGTCGATCTCCACCCAGGCTTCCTCAGACGCGTGGGGGCACCCTATCTGTTGGAGCACCTGACCGGTATTGATTTTAATGGGCTCAAAACCCTCTTTTCCAACCCTGTAAATATTATCCCAGCTTACCTTTGCCAAAAACCTCTGATCCCACGCCCTTTTAGGGCTCTGAATTATGTTACCGTCAGCGTTTAGGCAAAGCAGTCCGGGAATCGCTCCTTCCTTTATTGCATCGAGATTTTCCAAGAGTTTGATCGCCTGTTCGGCCGGGCCGTGCATAGCAATGGAAAACCGATCTGAACCCCCTTTGAATCGGTGATCATGATCTTTCCAACCCGTTTCACCAATATAGTCCACATCGGCCTGGGGCCCCGCCAGTATGGTAAAGGCACCCTCGTCTTTGAGTTCTTTGGCCAGGGCAAAGAGATCTTGCCGACCGCTTAATGTGGAAAAACCCATGACCGGTCTTTCTTCACCGAAGTAGTCTGCCAGAGTTTTCTTAATAACGGTTTTGTCATCCTCGCGTGCAACAGCCACAACAATGCATTCATAGGACGTATTCTCCTGAATCACCGTGGCAGCCATCTGAGGACCTAACAGACCATAGGTCTCACCGCCAAAATAGCTGGCGATTATGACCATTCTTTTTTTCTTGTCTGACATTATAACATCCGGAAGAATAGATAACTTTTATTCCTGTTTCCATATTGGCTTAGAGTTCTTGGTTGAAAAGAATTGGCCAAGCCTGTGAAAGACGGGGGTGAGATTCATCTGATGGGCACGCCTGCAGGGGGGGAAGGGAGAAAGTGAATTAGCCGATTACGCCCTCTTTATCAAGGTCTTCAATCTCCTGTTCCGCATACCCGAGTTCTTTAAGAACCGCAACGGTATGTTCACCCAATGCCGGACCGAGGCTGCTGGTACCGGCCAGGTTCGCGCTAAAACGAATCGGATAACCGGGGATCTTCAGCTTGCCCAGGGTCGGATCCTCAAAATCTACCACATAACCATTGGCCTGGGCCTGGGGATCATCTTTGATTTCGCCTACGTGCTGAATAGAACAAAACATGAGCCCCTTTGACAGGAAGATTTCCATCCACTCATCCCGGGTTCTGGTGGCAAATATTTCGTCAAAGCGGGCCACCAATTCGGGACAGTTGGCAGCTCTCCCTTCATTGTCCACGAAGCGTGGATCAGCAAGAAGGTCGGTCTGGCCGGTGGTCTCACAAAAAAGGGACCAGTATTTTTCCTCGGGATGATGGGTCCCGATAATCCATTTCCCGTCCATGCACCGGAAAAAGTTGCGAAGGGGCGAGTGTTCGGAACGGTTCCCTCGGACCATAGGCTCTCTGGATAGGATGTTGTTGACCATTAGACTGGGGTACATGAGCCACTGTCCCGCGCTATAGAGGGAGACATCTACCTCCTGACCTTTACCGTTTCGCTCACGGGCAAATAATGCGGTCAGGATTGCGTGACTCGCGGCAATGGCCGTAGCTTGATCCAGGATACCGAGGTGCATCAAGGCCGGTTCTCTGGCCCCTGTCACAAACAACATGCCGGAACGTGCCAATCCGAGGGGATCATAGGCACCCAGGTCGCTCATGGGTCCATCAGGTCCGTACCCGGAAACATTGGCGTGGATAATACGGGGGTTCACACGGGACAGGGTGGCGTAGTCAAGTCCCATGCCGATCTTGGTACTCTTGCGAAGGTTGGTCAAAAAGACATCGCTCTTTTTTATCAGACGATGGAAAATATCACGGCCCTTTTGTTTTTTTATATCGAGACAGATACCTCTTTTATTACGGTTGGAAACCTCAAACATGACACTCTCGCCGCTTGGAAGTGAGAGATCAAGCTCTCCCAGTCTGACCCAGTAACGTTCGGGATCTCCTTCGCTTTCCTCTATCTTTATCACATCGGCCCCAAGATCACCCAGGATGGCGCTTGCCCCGGGACCGGCGTGAAAAACGCCGTATTCCAGGACTTTGATTCCGTCCAAAGGACCCGGTTGTAAGGCTCGATTTCCGTTGTTTTGTTTCTCCATTAAGCCCTCTCCTCTTTCTGTCGTCAAATCTGGAACCATCCTGACGACATCCAAATTTTTCGGGAAACCCGAGCCTTGACCTATCTTTCTTTACGGACAGGCACACGCCGGAAATCCCGATTGGTTCAAGTATCTGCCATATTGCGAGAAAAGACGCAAGACATTTGAACAGGCCGGGTGAGAAATATGATGAAAATTGAGATCATCATTGACATTGTTGGCAATGAATTTGGATGTAAGCAAGAAGAGAACCTTGAGAAAGGATGAAAGGTAACCTTGCATATGATCTGATCTGAGAGTGCGACAAGAGTCTGGGAGCCTCTTTGGGCGGTACCAGATCACGAATATCCAAAGAATTCAATTGTGCTAATCTCAACATGGACATAATACTCTAATAATCAGACAAAAAATGTCAGGTACGTTCTGCATGAGCTTCCGTATTGCACGCATGCCCGCATACTCTAAACGCTTGGGGGTATAGTTTTGTTGATCCAGGAGATGTAGACTCAGTTTTCCGAGAAAAAGGTATAATGCAGCATCCAGTAAACAAAATCGATAATTAACTTTAAAGTTCTTGTTTTAAATCTACAGGCCTTGTTGTTTTTCTATCCAGTTTAAGAAGAAACGTTTAGAGGCTTTAGAGCGGAGTTGATTTCATCAGATGCTTAATAATTATCATTCTCTGGATTTCGGATGTCCCCCCACCTATGGTCATTATCTTCGCGTCTCGCATCATTCTTTCTACCGGGTATTCTTTTATATATCCATACCCTCCCAGTATTTGAACTGCTTCCGTGGTTGCTTTCATACATATTTCTGAACTGAAAAGCTTTGCGTATGAGGCCATAAGGTTGCATTCAGAGCCTCTTATATTATTGTCGGCCATGGCGGTTCCCTTATACACCAACATTCTTGCAGCCTCTATATTCATGGCCATATCAACCAGTTTGTCCTGAACCCTTTGGAACGTGGCGATCGGTTTGTTGAATTGCGTGCGTTTCACAGCATAGTCCAGGGCATACTCATACGGAAGGATTCCAACAATAGTATCACGGATACTTTCCAGCTTCAGAATCTCGATTATTTCTTCCTTAATAAATTGTCTTTCTCTGATCTCTTCCCGACGTGCCTTCCCAACATATATCCCGCCACTGATCAGCCCTGACTTCATGGCCATGTGCCTGCCAACTTTGATATTCTCAAGTACTGACATACCTTCAAACAGGGCCATGTTCTGAAAAGTTCTCGCCACGCCTGACTTTGCCACTTGCTGCGAAGTAGCCTTAGAAATATCATGGCCATGAAATATTATTGTACCTTTGTCTTGAGTATAGAAGCGGTTGATACAATTCAATATACTGGTCTTTCCGGAACCATTGGGACCTATAAGAGCACATATCGTCCCATCCTCAACTTCAAATGAGACTCCATTTAGGACACTCAATCCCCCAAAAGAAAGACATAGATCTTTGACGGTTAATAAATTATTTTCCGACATCATTGCCCTTGGTTATTCGGTGTTTCTCGGCGTCATGTATTTTCGACCTTCATTTCCAATAGCTTTTACACTTTCTACCACACTCTCCAAGGGTGTGTATGGGTGGAAGACCTCTTTAACACCGATTCCCTTTATAGCGTCTTCGTCTTTTTTCGGGATAATCCCTCCCACAACAACCGGAACTTGTCCAATGCCTTGCTTACTCATCTCGTCAAAAAGTAATGAGATGAGGATTTTGGGATCTCCATTCATAATACGATATCCAATAATATCTACAGCCTCCTGAACTGCTATTGGAGCAATACCATTAGGTGTCTGTATTCCTCCCAGCACTACTTCTATACCAGCACGCGTAAAAGCCTTCGCCAACACCCAGTATCCCCTTTGATGGTAATAGTCATCCCTGCTCAACAAAAAGCGTATTTTCTGTTCCATGGCTAAGCCCTCCTTTGCTATGCTAAGACGAAGGGTGGGTTACAAACATATGGCCCTTCGCCCGGCTGGTTAAAAGCTTCTGCCTTGATTTGTGCAAACTCTCCTCGAGTTAGGCCACACTTCACAGCATCAGTGAGTGGCGGCACCATATTCTTGCGTTCTTTTAACGATAGTAATAGTCTATTCTTGGCGATTTCAAGCTTGTTATTGTCTCGCTCACGTCTGACTTTCTGCAATCGCTTAATCTGTTTCTCGGCGACTGAAGGATCGTATTCGAAGAGTGCTTCGAAATCTGCATGTTTCTGAAGAGTCTCTAAAGCCTTCATCTGAATATCATCCGGATCAACGAGGGTGTTTACCCCTACAAGCAATTTCTTGCCGGAGTCGACATCTCGCTGGTTTTTCAGTGCGGCATCACGTATCTCGCCACACATCCAGTCCCATGCCTTGAAGGCGCCACCCTTGGATTGAATATTGTCAATAGTATCAATTGCAGCCTGTTCCAAATTCTTGGTGAGCCACTCAACAAAGTATGATCCGCCTAATGGATCCACGGCCTTAGTGATTCCGGTTTCACTGTCAATAATTTGCTGTGTTCTGACCGATAGGGAGGCGGAAAATTCCGTTGGAATTGCAAGTGCTTCGTCAAAAGAGTTGACATGAAGAGACTGAACCCCTCCAAGAATCGCTGCCATCGAGTAAATTGTGCTCCTTATGAGATTGTTAAAAGGCTGTTGTTTGGTAAGGGTCGGAGCATATGTTTGGCAATGCATCCTGCACATCAGAGAGCGGGGCTCTTTTGCACCGTAACGCTCTCTAAAGATCTTTGCCCACACTTTCCTCATTGCACGGAACTTGGCAGCTTCTTCAAAAAAGTCGGGACCGGAGTTAACAAACCAGGTTATGCGGTGAAGGAAATCATCGATGTCAAGGCCCCTTTCAATGAGGGCATCACATCCGGCCATGGCACTTGCGACGCCAAAGGCTATTTCCTGGACAGCGGTGCAGCCACCTTCCCTGACATTACGCATATCAAGATAGCCTGCATTGAATAGAGGCACGTTTCTGGTGCAGTATTCAATAATATCCAAACATTCCGTTTCAGGCCTTATCCAATTCGACATGCTTCCTCTCAGTTCTTTAAAGTCGATATCCCTTTCTTCCGCTATAGTGAGATAACATGCCAGAGCAAAGGCATTAGTCGTTATCAGGTGTACAGGGTATTTCCGCATGTCAATCTCTTCAAAAAGGGTCTGGTAATCGTACAGGGTATCGAGTGCTACCCCACCCTTGCCAACTAATCCCTGTACTCTCGGGTCATCACTATCTGCTCGATTGCCTGATCCATCATCAGGCACTACAGACAAAGCATTTGCGCCATTGGAAAGAAGAAACTTCCATCTTTCGTTTGTTTCTTCAGCAGTCCCAAGCCCTGTGACCTGCCGGATATGCAAGCCGCGAGAGAGATATCCTGCAGGAAATAGGCCACGTGTATAGGGATATTGGCCTGGAAAACATATGTCTTCCATGAAGTCAATTTCGGCGATGTCTTTAGGGGAATAAAGAGATTTGACGGACAAATCTGAAAAAGTAACGTGTTCTTTCGAAGCGCCCTCAAGGTTATCTAAAACTTGATTTACCTCTTCTTCATATTTTTCCTGGATTTGCTGTAGCGTTTTGATTAATTCTTCCTTAAACATTTGAATAATTCCTCCATTACTTCTTGATTCATTTTGACTTACCCTTATCAGTTGCTTTGCCTGTTTTTATGCCCCTCAGAAAAATGTCAAAGGCCTCGTCTAAAGACGATTTAAAGAAATCCTTTTTCGGATTAATTGCTGTTTTTGCGCCTTCCCATATTACCAGTCCCGCAAATGTTGACCACATGATATCTACGAATAGCATTTTGTGCCGAGGAAGGAAGATTCCCTGTTTCACACCTTCGTCAAAGATATTTGCAAACATAGTCAATATCTTTCGAGTCAATTGATTGATTTGTTCAAGTAATTCCCTGCTAAGAGCTGTTAACGTCTCTTCGAGTTCGACACGAAAAATATTGCGTAGGAGTACCGGATCAAACCGAAAAGTATTGTACATTGCATCTTTGAATTTAATTATTTTTTGCTCAATGGATAGGCTATCGTTGTGGTAGACTATTTCTACCTGGTCGACAAGATATTCGAGGGTAATCAAATTCAAAGAGGCATAGAGTTCGTCTTTGTTTTTAAAATACGCGTAGATAGTGGCTACGCCCAATTCCGCTTCGATAGCTATATCTTCTATGGTGGCTGATTTAAGGCCTTTATGTAAAAATACCTGTTTTGCAGCAGTCACTATCTGCTGCTGCCGCATTTCTTTTTCTCGTATTCTCCTTTCCTTAATTCCCATAAGCTTACAACCTATAATTCGTTTATTAAATTGAATACAATTTATGAATAATATTCGCCAGAAAAATTATGCCTGACATTAACCTCATAACATCTTTAAATTCGAGGGTATTCTACCGTTAATCCTCCCAGCGAATCTTATTGATCCCGAATAATATTCTATTTACAAATATAATTTAGTTTTAAAATATAATTCTGTCAATACAAAAATCAAAGTTATGAGATTTTTTTGGAACACTCGTTGTGCCAGGATACTTGCCTTAGAATGGATTAATGAAGCTAAAAGGGTGGGAACCATGGGATACGGAAAATGTACCGAGGCTAATCGGAGGGATTCACAGGGATGGGATATAGTCTATCTGGTCGGGTGCGGCTGGCCGTCCGGTCTCCGAAGTACCAAGAAAAGTACGGAGAAAGAAGTTTTAGGGGAAAATCTTTGGTGACCTTTTTTCAAGAAAGGCTCTCTTCCCAGGCCTGGCAGGCCTTCGGTCCCGAAATGACTCCCTTCCGCCGTTCGGCCAGTCCCCCTGTCATGATCTTGTAGACCTCGAGGTCATCAAGATTGAGAGCGGCAATGTTTTAGATTTCTTTGAAAGAAACTTTCTTGCTTTTCAATCGCTTTTTAATCAACCCCGCTAAAGACGGGGTCTTCGACAATCATAAATCCCATAATGACAAGATACATCAGTCTGAATTATTATCCAAAACCACTAAGGCATCTACTGCCACGGGTTGGCTCCCTGAGATGATGACCGGATTGATGTCGATCTCTTTTACGTCATCATTCTCAAGACCAATCTGACCCACTTTAATCAGGATATCGGAAAAGATATTCAGGTCAGCAGCCTCCATACCACGAACCGCCTCTAAGATCTTGTGCCCTTTTATATCCTGCATCATCTCTAATGCATCCCTTTTTTCGAGAGGGGCGACACGGAAGGATATATCCTTCAGGATCTCGGTAAATATGCCCCCGAGCCCAAACATGACGCACGGGCCGAACTGCGGATCGCGTGTCAGGCCGATGACAAGTTCCCTCTGACCTTTCACCATCTCCTGTACCAGGATTGAGTCTTCTGTCTCTATGTTGGCAGCGATCTCTTCAAAGGCCGCCTTAGCTTCCGCTTCATTTCTGATATCTACTCGGATCAGGCCTTTTTCGGTCTTGTGGGCGATACCGGATGAACATCCTTTCAAGACAAGGGGGTATCCGATTTCCTTAGCCGCATTGATTAGATCTTGGACTTTATCAACCAGCAACTCCTTTGTGACCGGAATCCCATAAGAAGCCAGGACCAGTTTGGACTCATACTCTGAAAGCGTTGCCCTACCTTCTTTTAAAGCTTTTTCAATAAGTTCCATCCATTCCTCCTATAATTCATCAGGATTTAAAAATAATTCAAATTGCTGTTCTCTGATTATATCACCCCACTGTTCCACGTCACGTTCATCAGCGATGGTGAAACCGTTTTGCTCATAAATCGATTGAGCCTGATCCAGACCCTGGAATGTCCAAAGGTATATCCGTTTGTAACCTGTTTCTCTGCTGAAATCAATTGCCCTGGCAATGAGAATCCTGCCGATACCCTGGCCATGGTGATCGGGGTCAACAATATACCACCTCAGCCTTGCATCATCAGGATGTTCCCGGTCCCCGGTAATGGCGATGAACCCGGCTAACTCATGTCCAGAGACGGCACTCCATAGCCCGTCTTTTTGCTCATCAAAATGGGTAATGAAATCGGAAAGTTCCCTGCTGACCTGAGCCTCGAAAGATTGGTCCAGACCCCAATGTTCTTTATAGTACACGGCATGGAGGGTCGTTATTTGACCTATGACCCCAGGAAAATATCCAATTATCTCAAATGAAGATTCCATTAAATAAAGAAGTTTTACATAACGGCGGATATTTGTAAAGTATTCAATTTGAAGCAGGGAGTCTGTCAGGCAAGGGAGATTTTTTGACAGGAGTAAAGATGAAATATTAAGCATACTCTTAAGCAAGTGAGTTTTTCCACGACGTTAAGTGATTTGCGTTGTATTAACCCGTTTGAAATAGGAGGTGAATGTGTTAATCTGGACTGCCGTTTTTGCAGTAAACTTCAAAGGCGAAGACAAAAAGAGGTTTGGCCATGATCAACTTAAATCAGCTCAGGGCCTTTTATCAGGCAGCCAGGCACATGAATTTCAGTACAGCGGCGAGGAAGCTTTTTATTACACAGCCGGCTGTCACGGCCCAGGTGAAGCTCTTTGAAGATTACCTGGAACTGAAGCTCTTCAAGAAGAAAGGGGGTAAACTTTATCTTACGGACGAAGGGAAAACCATATATGAGTATGCACAAAAACTCTTCGAATATGAAAGAGAGATCGAGAACGCCGTTGAAGAAATCAAGAAATTGGGGCGGGGTACCCTACGATTAGGGACAGCCAGGACCTATGCCCGTCATTTTATGCCTTTTTTGATATCTCACTTCCGTGAATGCTACCCCCATATCAAGATCCGGCTGGATGAGGGCAGCTCGCAGGACATGATCCAAAGCCTCCTGGATTTAAGAAACGAATTAGCGGTTGTGGCTAATACAAAAGAACCGGCAGATATCTGTTTTACTTCCTTCAGCCAGGAAGAGCTGATACTAATACTCCCGCCTGATCATCTTCTGGCCAAGAAAAAAGCCGTCTCATTCGAGGAACTGACTGATGAACCGATCATCATGAAAGAGACCGGTTCAGGAACCCGGAGGCTGGTAAATGAGTTATTTGCCAAAAACGGTTACTCCCCGAAGGTATTAATGGAAATGAGCGATGCGGAGATGATTAAACTCTTAGTTCAGCACGGAGAAGGAATTTCTTTTTTATTGAGAGAGGCTGTGGCCCGTGAACTTAAAGAGAAAAAACTGGCCTCTGTCCCCCTGAAAGGACCGAAAATGTTTTTAGATGTGAGCGTTGGTTATCTAAAGAATCAGCCCCTTTCACCTCCGGCCCAGGCCTTTCTTGATAATCTGGAGAACTTAGGGACAGAGGAGATGCGTTTCCAGGGGATAGGTCATTTGTTGGAAAAAAAGCCTGCAAAACGGGGAAAGGACCGCTGATCAATCTATAAGGCTTTAGTCCCTAAATTTCAAAATCTCATCATGTTTGCGTTGGATTTTGGTCCCCCCCTTCTGGTTTTGTGAATGCGGGATCACCGTTTTACTAAGACCGGCTTATCCAATTCCTTAATCCCTCAATTCCTAAATTCGCAATTCCGGTTTATCCGGTTCATGTATGTACCATTGCTTTTAGTTGGGCTATGTCCAATTCAGCTAATGAATTTATAATAAGATCGGGTCTTGGGGTATGGGCCGGATAGGGATCACCCCGTCTGAACCGTCCCGTTGTAACCAGGATGGTTCGGATGCCGCTCTGCGCAGCCCCCTTGATATCGGTTTCGGGTCTGTCTCCGATCATAAAGACTTCGCCCGGTTTTCTTCCAAGAGCCTTCAACCCCTGTTCATACATCACCTGACTCGGCTTCCCGACAAACAGAGGTTTCATACCGCTTCCTACCTGGAAAGGTGCGATCAGGGCGCCACATCCGGGCAACACAGCAGGTCTGCCGTTGTATGTGCCATCCAGGTTCACATCCGGATTGGTTCCAATCAATTTAGACCGGCCGTGAAGCAGCATAGTTATCCCCATCGTAACTGCATGATAGTCCAATCCTTCACCCTCGCCGACAACCACATAATCCGGGGCATTTTCATCTGCGGTCCCGTATTCCGCAAGGGCAGCATGTAATCCCGGTCCGCCTACCGCATAATAGGTAAACCCGGGTGTCACCCGGTGCAGATAACCTGCTGTGGCCATTGCCGATGTGAGGATATTCTCAATGCCGCAGTGACGGATACCGAGCTTATCCAGCTGGTCCAGCACCGCCTCCGGTGTGATAGAAGAGTTGTTGGTCAGAAAAAGGTATGGATAATCCTGAATCATTTCCAGAAAAGAAATAGCCTCTGGAATCGCTTCATCCCCCCGGTATATTACACCGTCAATGTCAATTAAAAATCCTAATTCAGGCATAAAATACCAAGTTCCCTTTTAATTGCCAACCGACCATCCGCCTTCCCAGATAAGGGATGGGAGGTAGGCCGGTTGCAGGTACAAGATCATTTTGCTAAAGGATGGTCACCATTAAAGCTTTCGACCTTATATACCTTGCACTGGAATGTCCTCAAGGGCCAGGACCCCAAGGCCTCATCGCATGTCTCCTCATCGCTCGAGGTACAGACATTGATGTTGGATATCCAGACCCCATGGAGCCAGGGTTCCTCACCGGGCATCTCCGGGTACCACCAACCATGCTGTGCATGGACAACGCGGGGATCAATGCCCTTGTCGATAATGACTTTCTGCATGACACGGCCATGCTGGGTCTCGATCCAGACCCAGTCATCGTCTTTAAGCCCTAATTCCTTAGCTGTTTCCGGGTTGATCTGCATCTTGGCCCAGGGATAGCGTTTTCTGAGGCTTTCCACTTGACGGTGTTCAGAGTGGAAGAAGGGGTGGAAGCGACCGCCCGTGATAAGAACCAACGGATACTCTTTGGCAAGATCAGGGGTCCTGGTGGGGCTTTCAGGGGGTTCTTTATAGTAGGGAAGCGGATCATAGCCCAGGTTTTCCATCACCGTAGAGTAGAGTTCTATCTTCCCGGTAGGTGTCCCGAAACCGGTCTTCTCGTATTTCCTGTACTCCGATTCCTTTGTGACTATCTTGCCTTTTTTGACCAACTCCTTGAAAGTTATGTCCAAGGGTTCAAGACGATAATCATAATAATCCTCGACAGTCTCCCAGGGCCAGTGTTCTTCCTGGCCAACGCGAATCGCCAGCCCCCGCCAGAAATCATAGTCGTTACGCCGGTCGTACATGCCTGGAATCGAAGGGGGCAAAGCGGTTTCGCCCGCCCTTATCACGGGTGTTGTGTTATGATAATTCCACAGGAATGAACGCTCCAGCCATAAGGCACTGGGTAAAACATAGTCGGCCAACTGGGCACTGGGTGTCATGAAGTAGTCAGAAACTACATAAAGATCCAGGCTTTGGAGGGCCTTGTACACGAGTTTGGTGTCGGGTATGGTGACCATGGGATTTGATGAAACGGTAATCAACGCCCGTACCGGATATGGATCACTGTAGGCGATTGCCTTATAAACAGACGGTGCCGTAGCCATGCATGAATAGCCGAACATATCGCATCGTTTTCCCCATACCCGTTCCACGTTTTTCTGGATTAACTCATAGCCCGGCCAGGTGTAAAGGCGGAATTGATTGCCTAATATCTTGCTTCTCTGCTCTTTCGGAAGGGCTTCTGCCATCTCCATTTCATGCTCGGTAATAAACGGGGCAGGCCCCATGAGTTCCTCACCACCCGGAACATCCACATTGCCCACAATGGCAGAGATGATATGCCGGGCAGCGATCGGGCTATAGGAATTGGGCTGATGAGCGACCCCCATACCCTCCATGGCGCAGGACGGTGTTTCCGTAGCAAACATACGGGCCGCAGCAACGATCTGATCTGCGGGCACCCATGTAATCTCTGAGACTTTTTCAACCGGATATTCTCTGACCCTCTCTGAAAGCGCATCAAAGCCATGGCACCAGTCACGGACAAAGGCCTCGTCATATAGCTTTTCCTTGATGATAATATTTATCATCCCCAAAAGCAGCGCGGCGTCTGTCCCGGGCCGGATCTGCAGCCACAGGTCGGCTTTTTCAGCCGACTCGGAACGACGGGGATCAATAACGATGAGCTTCGTACCCCTTTCTTTAGCCCTGAGATAGCCCTCCCAGATGGTCTGATGGGCGTTGGGGGGATTCCGTCCGATGAGCATCAGACAACGGGTATTTTCCAGCTTCTCGACATTCATCCAGTAAGGCCACCAGCCAAAGAGTGCCGTTGCCACCACACCCGAATTGCCATGGCAGATCTGCGCCTGCCCGCACTGGTTCGGGCTGCCAAAAAGGTTCAGGAACCGTGAGTTAAGCTCCTCGTAAGTCCGACTCGTGCCGTGGGTCACCGCTAAGGTTTCAGCACCATACTGCTCTTTGAGTGCCTGCAATCTGGCGGCAATCTCATCTAAAGCCTCATCCCAGGTAATCTTCTGCCACTTGTTTTCCCCTCTATCACCCACCCGCTTGAGCGGGTAGTTGAGACGGTCCGGATGATAGAATCGTTCGAGGTCTGAGCAGTACTTCCGTGGGCAGGCCTTGATGGGTGATGTGGACATCTTGATTAGCCGATTGTCCTCCACCTCTACCTCGAGACGGCATCTCGGTTTACACCAGAAACAGATGGAATGTTTGATTTCCTTAGCCATTTTTTCCTCCCAATTTCAATCCGCCAGAGGCGGACAAGGTTTGTATTCCCCGCCCCTTTGAGCGGGGTAGTTCATTTTCAGGTCCTTCAGCTGCAGAACGATATTTTTGCCTTCTATTCTGAAGATATAATTTATTTGCGTCAACTTATTTAACTTGATAGAGGGTATAAGATTTGCTTATGGGGGGGGCTTCACCTTTGAGGCTGCAGGGTTCTTACCACTTAGAGATGAATGCAGCCTTTTCCTTTGGAAGTGATTTCAGATAACAATCCTTTTGCAGCCTCAGATCGAAAGAAGACGAATTTATTTTTCTCCAAATACCGATTCAGTTCCTCGATTTTACCGTTATCGGAAAAGATCTCATAATATCGCTTCTGACTTGCCTGGCCGTATTTATCCAACCAGTCCGCCTCAAATACGAGTGCTGCGTCAAGATTGGATGAAGCTCTAATCTTCTCAGGTGCGTCATGCACAGCAATAATATCAACTATTTGCAGTGTTGCTGCGGGGTCCCAGCCAACTGCTTCCAATATCTCTCGTGCAATGTTGGCCCCATGATGCATATGAAGTCTGACGCTCGCTGTGTCTTTTTTGTCAACTGCCGGGGCATCAACAAAGTCCGAGAAATCCACCTTGCTCCATCCGGTATCGTGGATAATCAGCGCAGGTACAACGACGCGGGGGTTTCCCGGTTCTCTATCCAACAGGGTCTTGCCATAAGCCACCACCCGGCGGGTATGCTCCACGTCTCCAGGACGACCACGTTCAAGATACTTGAGGGCCGCTGCCCATAGTTGCCTTTCCTGATCGAAAGAGATGGATTTGCCGGGTATCATTTTTTTCGCGCCCTAAATTTCATAAACACGTTCTTTACTTTTCCTGTAGTCCCCAGGACGCACAATCCCTGCCTGTCTCAGGGCGCCGTCCACTATCCTTCGAACCCCCTTTCTCAAACCCTGGTCCTCAAAGGCATCTACATACTACCGCGTCTTAAGATACTTATGAGGAGCCAGAACCCCATTACGCCGGCAATAACAAATCCTGCCAGACCGATAACAGGTATGTCGTGCCATTTGGGCGAAATGCCTGCCAAGACAATAAGGGAAGAGCCAATCAATAGAGATGCAAGGACAATGGCAAACGCAAGCCGGTTGCTGACACGGTCAAAGGTGGATAACAAAGGCTCCATGCCCCGATGGTGGAATTCTATCTTTATCTTCCCTTCTCTTGTCTGTCTCAGTATCTTCCGGATCTCCCCCGGGATGTCCTTTCATTTTCAAATATCGGAGAAGCTTTTAAAAAAACAGCCCGTTAAGTTTATCATCTTGGCAATGATTTGTGCAAGACAAGTTGTGGTGTTGTTTTTTGTCCAAAGAGCTCAACTTCAATTAGAACCCTGCCGGATGACCCATCATAATGTTTGAACAGGACTCTTGCCTTTGATGAAAGCTATGTTGTAATCTAATATGGAGGTGTCTCTTATGACGATTCATATTTCTCATGCCATCATAATGCGAACCTGGGAGTTTGGCGAGACAGATCTTTTAGTCAGTTTCTTCACTTCTGACAAGGGTAGGCTCAAGGGAGTGGCCAAAGGGGCGAGGAAAAGCATGAAGCGCTTTGCCAATTGTCTTGATCTGTTTTCTCCCGTAAAATTAGAATATGAGTTGAAAAGGGGCAGAGAACTTTATTTTATCCATTCAGGCAAACTTGTTCATGGATTTCCCGGGATCAGGTCCGATTTTTCATCTTTATCCCTTGCAAGCTATATGGCTGAACTTACGGAAACCCTTTTCCCTGTTGGCGTGGTCGCAAAGAGGATGTTTGAGCTGTTGAATGGTTCATTTGCTGCATTAAACGAGAACAAAAATATTGATGAATTGCGTGTCCTCTTTGAGAGCAAGGCGATGGCACTTGGGGGCTATGGGATCGACTTAAGCAGGTGCTGCAATTGCGGAAGACTTTATAAAGAAGAGGGAAGGGCGGTCTTTAAAAGAAAGAAGGGGGGCATCGCCTGCCTGAAATGTGAGAAGGAATCCAGAAACTCCCCTGGTTTGGGCCCGGCCACAGTAAAGACCTTGCGGATGATCCAGTCGACGCCGTGGGCCAAGGCACAGACCCTGGACCTGACCAAGGAAATGATCTACGAGATAAAACCTGTCCTAAAACTCCATATCGAATATCGAATCGGCCAGCGGTTAAAGACGTCGGAATATTTGGAATAATGCTATTCGGCGTAGTCGTATACCCCTTTCCCTGTTTTCCTGCCCAGGTTCCCCGCCCTGACAAGTTTTACCAGCAGGGGACAGGGCCGGTATTTATCTCCCAGTTCCCTTTGAAGGGTCTGCATGCAGGTAAGTAATATGTCCAATCCAAAAGCGTCCGCGGCCGCCAGTGGGCCTAATGGAAACCCCAGACCCATAGTACAGCTTCTGTCAATTTCGGTGGCGCTGGCAATCCCGGTCTCAAGGGCAAAAAACGCTTCGTTGACCATGGGGAGGTACAGGCGGTTGATAACAAACCCCGGTGAGTCGGCAACCGTCACTGTCTCTTTTCCGCAGTTACGAAGAAATCCTGTGACCGTGTGATGTGTTTCGTCAGAGGTTTCAGGCCCACGGACGACCTCCACAAGCGGGGTCAGGGCGGCCGGAATCAGAAAATGGGTGCCTATGCATCTATCCTGACGACGGGTGGCTGCTGCGATTTCCGCAATCCACAGGGTAGATGTGTTGCTCGCAAGGATAGTCGTTTCGGGACTGGCCGTGTCCATTTCCTGAAAGATCTTTTTCTTGATTTCAATATCTTCATAAACCGCCTCGATGACCAGGTCCGCATCAGAAACCGCTTCCGAGATATCCGTCTCTGTGCTGATCCGGGATAGTAAAGTATGGATCGTTTCCTGATCCATCTTTCCCTTTTTCATGCGGGCCTTCAAAAACATCTCGATACCCTGCAATCCTTTTTCTACCCGATCCTGTGACATGTCAGCCATCGAGGTCTCAAATCCGGCTCCGGCGCAGACAATTCCGATCTGGCTGCCCATGGTTCCCATGCCGATGATGCATACCTTCTTTATTTCCATTTGCTGTCTCCTATCTGGGGATTACCTGAAGGAATTGATTCCGGGTTCAGGCCTCACGTGTGCCCTAAGTGGACCGATGCTCCTTCCAGCGCTGGTACTGGCGGGCTTGTGCGTAAATAACCAGTGCCCTCTCCACGGATTCGAAAAACGGGACCCCGGCCTGACATAGGCCTTTGGAGAAATCCATATCAAATCCAGGGATATTCACGGCAAGGAAAGGTTTCCCGGACTCTCTACGGGTTTGGATGATGGATTCCGCAAACAGGTTATTGGACTCTTCTGTCAATCCCCTGCCTGCCACCAGTATGGCATCCACCCCTGAATCTGCTGCCAAAGCCCTGGCAGCGCGTGCGTAGATTTCTATCTCCAGTGAGGCTGAGAGTCCTACATCTACAGGATTGCGAAGACTTGTGCCTGTGGGGGGAATGAATTCGGCTAAGGTGGAGCGGGTTTCAGGAGAAAGTTTCGCCAATCTGAGCCCGGTGTTTCCACATGCTTCTGCAGCAGCCACGGCGAGCCCGCCCGGGCCCGAAATTATAGCGATCCGGTCCCCTAAATCAGACGGGAGTAATGAAAAGCCCATTAATGTCTCCAGGAGGACATCGACGCCTTTTATGGGAATGGCCCCTCCCTGCCGAACTACGGCCTCCCATATCTCCCGGGAACCCCCCAGTGCTCCTGTGTGGGAGGCCGCGGCTTCGCCTCCTTCCGGGGTCAGACCAACCTTCCAAAGGATGACAGGCTTCTTTTCTGAAGCTCCTTTGAGTGCCCTTAAGAAAGAGGGTCCATGCCTGATACCTTCCAGATATGCACCGATGATACCCGTTTCAGGATCATCTCCGAGATAGGTAAGCAGATCGGCAGCGGTCAGGTCACATTCATTTCCCAAGCTCACGGCCTTGCTGAAGAATATCCCCTTTTGGGGACCGATACGGCAGAGAATATTTCCCAGGGAACCGCTGTGGGAGATAAATCCCACGTGCCCTGGTTGTTTCGAAAGTTCGGGGAAAAAGGACAGACCGGTCTTCGGACAGTAGATCCCCATGCAGTTGGGCCCGAAAAGCCGCATCCCTGAGCCACTGGCAACAGAAGCCAGTTCCTCTTCCAGGGCTTTACCTTCACCGGTTCCAGTCTCCTTGTAGCCGGCCGTAAAGAGCACGGCCCCTTTTACCCCCTTGACCGAACACTCCTTGACGACCGGCAGGGCACTGGAATGAGGGACAAGGATAATGGCCAGATCCACAGGATTGGGAATGGCAGATATACTGGGATAGGCCTTGAGCCCGTCAATCTCACGAGCCTTCGGATGAACCGGGTAGATGGGGCCGGGATAGCCCTGGTCCTGGAGGGCCATGAGGAAAAGCTTTCCCATCTTCATCCCCCGGGGCAGACCCACGATGGCGATTGATTTTGGATTGAACAGGTCATTCAGTTGGGCAATCAACTCTTGTTTGTTTTCCATATATGATATTAGACCTGCGCAAATCTGTTTGTCAAACGAGAAATTTGAGGAGGAGCTTATCCTGTTGATTATCAAGCGAGTCAATATTAAAGCTGGTTTCTATCTTTGTCTATGGGGTTTTATGGTGATGAATTCTTTGTTGGGAATGGAATTACAGGGGAGCAGGCGCTGCCTGGAGAGCCTTCAAAATGACCACGCATATCTCCTCTGCGATCATAATGCAAACCGCTGTAAACGCCTTGCCAACTGTTTGGATCTATTCTGCCTTATCTGTCTGAAATATGAGCGGAAAAGGGAGAAAGAGCTTTATCCCTTCCATCCAGGAAATCCTTTTCTCTTGACTCACTAGAACAATTTAGCTAAGCTCATTTGCCAAAGAAATCAGGGTCTCATCACTTTCTCTATTCTAACTGCTTCCACTGGCCCATAATCAAACTGTGGCAGGTTTTTTATGGCTAAACAACGGCACTTAAATAATGCTCCAATTAGAGAAGCAATCATAGATTTTCGGGTCAAACTTCCATCTGAATTTCGAGTTAGCGAGTTTTTATCCTTAAAAGAGCAGATTGGCGATCGATTTCCGAAATTTAAAGAACGTCGTTTGTTTAAAGGTGAGTTCAAAATAGCACCCGGTAGGCCTGTTTCAACTACGACTGAGGGACAGGGTCTCCACGGTTATTTTTTTATTACAGACGATGAAAAGAAAATCGCCCAATTTAGAATTGATGGATTCACATTCAGCCGCCTGAAACCATATACTTATTGGGAAGAGATTTTTAACGAGGCCAAAGATCTGTGGACGCTGTATGTTGAAGCTGCTAATCCACAGTCTGTTGCAAGAATCGCAGTCCGGTATATTAATCAACTTGATATCCCATTTCCAATAACTGATTTTTCCACATTTCTCACGGCTCCACCTAATATTCCTGACAGTTTATCATGTGTTATAAGCGGTTTTTTGACAAAGATTACGACCTGTTTCCCGGAACTCGATATTATGGCTAATGTTATTCAGGCTCTAGAAAAAAGCAAAGAAGCCAATCATATTTCTTTAATCCTTGATATAGACGTATATAAATCTCAAGACTTCTCTCCGGATAGTCAAGATATGTGGTCTTTTTTTGAACAATTTCATGAGTTAAAAAATCGGATATTTTTCCAGAGTATCACAGAAGAAACAGCGAGGTTATTCGAATGACAATCGCATGTATCCCCCTCAATGGCCCCTATCAAAGCCCGTTTTCCTTTTCATTGAATACGGCTGTAAGTGAAACAGCCGAAAAACTCCGAGGTTTATTAGAACAAACATCTCGGGATTGTTCCATAAGTGTCACAAATGACGATTCTGAAATATTTCAAAATCTTGCGAGCATAATGGAGTCATGTTCATCTGATAATTGGGATGGATATGATGCAAAAGCTATTGATTTTGATTCGTATGCTGAGGCGACACGATTTGCTCAGACCTTTCCAAAAACAATCCCCTTACCTGATGTTACAGTCGAACCTGATGGTGAAATCGCATTTGAATGGTACAGACAACCAAGGCGTGTTTTTTCGATAAGTATAGGAAGTCGCAATGTGATTACTTTTGCCGGCCTGTTCGGTCTCAATAAGGTTAATGGGGAAGAATATTTTGGTGATGAGATTCCTAAGACTATTCTGGACAACCTTGAAAGGCTTTATTCAACTTAAATTCTTGGATAGCGTTCTTGAGGATATAGACCCACAGGAAGATTTAACTCGATACTTGCTATCCAGAAATCAATTTAGTCCTTCCAACAAGAGGGTGAAATCGTCTGCATTTTTGCCCCCGCAGAATTTAAAGCTTTCGGTTTTTCGGATTAAGGATCTTTCAGATGAAAACATATGGAAGATTGGAACTGATAAAGTAGCTAATCGAATAAACCCGCCAAAAAGCCTACATGCCAGAGCTGATTTTATGGCTGATGTTGCCATATCTAAAGGCCTTCATATTATCCCTGATAAATGGCCAACTCGGCACGCAAATATTGTTGGATGGCCCGAGGAAAAGCCAAAACGTAAAGAAATAGCACTTGAGTTAGCCGCTAACGCCCACCTTGAGATTAACCCCTTCAAGAATCCGGTTATGGATTAAGGATTCCTACAGTATTCCTATATTGAGGCCTTGGACTGACCTGGCACCGATCGCCACGAATCATTAGCATAATTTTTTTGAAAAAAGCCCTTTGGTTTTGACCTTATATGTCAAAACCTGAGGTGGGAGCGACCCCGAGCTGATTGAAGGTGATGTTTTCAGAATGATTGTTAAGTATCCCGATTCTCAAATATATGAGGAAGCACCAGAACTGCGGCCCGCGTCAGAGGCCCCAGTCATAGCGGAAGTGCGGGCCCAAGTCGAGGCCAGAGTCGAGGCCCATGAGGCCCAAGTTGATATCACAACGGTTGAAAAAACCATTCTTGGATCATGTAAAGATAGGCCCAAGACAGGCCAGGAAATTCTCGCCGCATCTGGGTATTCCACTCGAACCGGGAATTTCAAGCGAAGTCTTGAAAAAATGCTGAGCTTGGGTTTCATTGAGATGACAATCCCCGATAAGCCCTGGAGCAGCAAGCAGAAATACCGATTGACCGATGCGGCACTGGTGGCCATGACCCTTATGATTGCTGAGAGCCGTCCTGAGGAAAAGGATGTGCTGGTGCGCATCGTAATGCATCTGCTCTGTGAAAAGAGCCGGATATGATCACCGAAATCATTAAACGCGCAACCCGTAACCTGCAACCCTTAACCCTTAGCTCGTCGAAGCAGAGCGAAGATCCCGCTTGTTGCGAAGCAACTGCGGGGTAACCCGCAACTCGCTCCCCATTTCCATTGACTTACAGAGTAGTTACGTGTAAACAACTTCAGCAGAATTCCCGAACCAAGTTCCTCTTTCAACCCAATAGGGATAGAGGATTTGAAATGGTCCACGGTCGCCCAAAAACCCCGTTACTCTGAACAGATGGAGAGCGGGGTTTTTGTATTTTGCCGCCCCGGGAAATACCCATGGCAAAAGATATGGGTTTGAGAGATTGGCGGAGGCATAACAGAAGCGCTTGAAGCCTATGATTTGAAACTTGCTTTGTGGCCTAAACACACAGATTTTGTCAGGGAGCTTGCTGCTTTATAAGGCTACGAGATTAAGCAGTTACGGGGAATTTCAAGACCACGCAACATTCGTAATTTACCAAAAAGGGTCACCAAAATTTTTCTTGGTTTAACAAAGTTCCCTAATTAGGAACTTTTTACTTGACAAACATCTGGGAACCAATTAAATTGTGCATGTCATCAAACGAAAAACCCTTATTGAATTTTATAATCAATCCGACTATCAGGACGCAAAAGGTCCGTTGGAGGCTTGGTACTACGAAGCGCGGCATGCCCAGTGGGCATCACCGGCAGATGTAAAGGCTATGTATGGCTCCGCCAGCATTCTCAAAGACAACCGGGTTGTCTTCAATATCGCGGGCAATAAATACCGACTGGTGGTAAGAATCAACTATAACTCGAAAACCGTGTTTGTGCGTTTTATCGGGACCCACAAAGAATATGACGAAATCGATGCGGAGGTGATTTAAATGATGAACCGCCTCATAAAAACAGAGGAAGATTATGAAAAAGCCCTATCCCGCATTGAAGTACTCATGGGCGCCAAACCTGACACTCCCGAGATGGATGAGCTGGAACTGCTGACCGCTCTTGTGGAAATGTATGAAGACCGGCATTATCTTATCAGCCCGCCCGATCCGGTGGATGCCATCAAATTCAGGATGGAGCAGCTCGGGTTTACCCAAAAGGATATGGTTCCCTTTATGGGAAACAAGAGCAAGGTTTCTGAGGTGCTGAACCGGAAAAGGCCGCTGACGCTTGCCATGATGCGGGCGTTGCACGAAGGTTTGGGGATTTCAGCAGAAGTTCTGCTCAAGGAACCTGGGGCCGCTTTTCCGGAAAGCATGCCGGATATAGATTGGTCTCGGTTTCCCGTGGTGGAGATGGCAAACCGGTGTTGGATACCCAAGCTACCTGATCTCAAGGTGAGGGCGGAGGAGGTAATTCGTGATTTCATAGAAAAGGCTGGAGGAATGGAATCCGTTTCATCGGCCTTCTTGCGTCAGGGAAAAAAGGGGCGGTACAACGCCAAGACGGAACCTTATGCGATTACGGCCTGGTTTATCAGGGTGCTGAGCCTTGCCCGCCAAACACCCTTGAGGTCTGAGTATGTCAGGGGGTCACTCAAGCTAAATACAATGCGTGAAATCGCGCGACTGAGTTATTTCGACAATGGTCCTCTGCTGGCCAAAGAGTACCTGGATAAACAGGGCATTCATCTTATTGTCGTGTCTCACTTGCCCAAGACTTATCTGGATGGCGCAGCCATGTCGATGCCGGACGGAACACCGATCATAGGTCTGACGCTTCGCTATGACCGTATTGACCATTTCTGGTTTTGCCTCCTTCACGAACTGGCGCATGTGGTCAGGCACCTTTCGGCAGCCGAACCGATCATTGTTGATGACCTGGACCTTCGTGGACACGACGTCGAAGCCGAAGACAAAATCGAAAATGAGGCCGATGATCTGGCCCGGAATGCGCTGATTTCTGACAGGATTTGGAATAAGAGGCCGATTGGCCCGAAAGCGACCACTGAAAAGCTATATGCGTTGGCAGAGAAGTTGAAGATCCATCCCGCGATTATCGCCGGAAGAATCCGATTTGAGCGGAACAACTATAAACTGTTGTCCAGGCAAGTAGGCAGGAAAGAGGTTCGAAAGCATTTCGCGCAAAGCTGTCAGGAGGAAGCGGCGTGACAGATGGAGAGCGGGATTTTGTATTTTGTGGCCCCGGCAAAAGTGCAAAGTGAAAAATTGGGATCAGGGGTAGAAATAAGTCACAAAGTCAATAATATCCCAGAGATAACATGCCCATATTTCACGGGAAGGCGGATCATGGGCTAAGCTGAATAAAATATTCGGGAGCGAGTTAGAAGCTATCATTCACGAAATCAACACGGCCATTGCCGCCTAATCAGATATATTCCTGGGATTCAACGTAGAACAGATCACATTTCTTACACCAATATTGATGTTGACATTAAATGGAATTTGCTATAGAATTTTTTGAAACCCGTTTCGGCAGACATCCCGTACAGGAATTTTTAAACGAGCTAAAGGAGTCTGACCCAAATGACTTTGCGGCTGTGATGTCTGGTCTCGCTAAACTTCGAAACAGACAGTATCATCGGCCTCCTTTATCAAAGCCCATTGGAGATGATTTGTTTGAGCTGCGACATGTGGGTAAGCTGAATACAAGAATGCTGTATTTTTTTATGAAGGATCGGCGCATCATTGTCGTGCATGGAATTCGAAGTAAGGCAAAAAAGATTGCCCCAAGAGATCGTAAGGTCGCTTTGGATAGAAAACGCGATTGGCTGGATAGGAATCCGTTATGAGACGAAAAACAAATTTTGACGTATATCTTGAAGAACAGTTGAAGGATCATGATTTTGCTGAACGTTTTAAAAAGGCCGGTGAGGCTTGGGACGTGGCTTTGAAATTAGCTGCTTTCCGCAAAGAAGCCGGTTTGTCCCAGAAGGAGTTAGCCCGAAAGGTGGGGACGTCTCAACAACAAATCAGCCGCCTTGAGTCCCCATCCTACGAAGGGCACTCTTTAAGCATGTTACGCCGAGTTGCGGAAGTTCTTGGGGCTACAGTTCATGTTGATATCCAACGTAGAAATCAATCGAGGCAGCCAGCAGTTGCTGAAAACAAGGCAACTTATGGAAGCAACCATTAAATTCTGAATTACACAGTATTCAAATGTTTGTAATAAAATGAATAAGGCTTAATCTAAATAGGCGAGGGTCGCACCAGGCTGAGAGGAAAAAGAGGATTTGGAATGGTCTACGATTGCCTTAAAACCCTGCTATTCTGAATAGATAGAGAGCGGGGTTTTGTATTTTGTGGCGCCGGGAAAAGCGCACAATGACCAATATGGGACAAAACATCAACCGCTTAAGGAAATCATGTATTTATTGATGGCGGTCCCGAAAATCCGTGCAAAAAACTATCATTATTGACACTCGTTACGACATAGGTTACAATAGCCATAATGATAACATCGTTTAAACATAAAGGGCTAAAGAGGCTATTTGAAACAGGACG
>JACKQG010001752.1_pt1 | contig 29404 bp, 25 predicted proteins | sample 8237621 | NCBI WGS metagenome assembly JACKQG01 (sample SAMN15677084, study PRJNA649215) | marine metagenome | biome: marine; feature: Black Sea; material: saline water; isolation source: suspended particulate matter (SPM) from the Black Sea western gyre | collected 2013-06-09/2013-06-10 | depth... | reverse complement strand
GAGGCCGTCAATGATCTGTCTGCAGCCTGCGAAACCATACTTGCAGAGCCGCGGCTTGTTATCGTCTGCTAACATGATAGGCTATTACAGTTACTCGAAAACCTTGATTAGCAGGCATCCTTGACGTTAGCGTTGAAAAGTCTGCTGTTCAATCGACTGGCAGCAACAGGGCCTAAAACCTGGCCCCTGCACGATCAGTACTGACCCGGTTTTTCTATTACTACCTAATTACTGCAACAACACTTTTAAAAACTCAAACATGGATTTATATGATTATTAACGATGACAACTCGCTAACCAATCCTGATGTCAAACTAAAGATGCGTAGCCTCAAGCCAGAGGATTACGACGCTATCAAAAACATCATGGATCGGGTGTATGACCGCATGGGCGGTGCCATGCCCCGCAAGAAATTCAACTCCATGTTAAAAATATTTCCGGAAGGTCAAATCTGTATCGATGACAATGGAAAACCCATCGCAGTCGCGCTGGCGGTGATCATCGATTATGCCAAATTTGGCGATCATCATACCTACAACGAAGTTACCGGTGATGTGTATCTGACCACACATGATCCCAAGGGCGATGTACTGTATGGCGTCGATGTATTTGTAGACCCCGAATTCCGCAATATGCGACTGGGTAAACGCCTGTATGAAGCACGCAAGGAACTGTGTCAGAACCTGAATCTACGCGCCATTATTGCAGGCGGGCGCATTCCCAACTACCGCCAGCATAAAGATACGCTGACCCCGCAGAAGTTTATCGAGGCGGTACGCCGTAAAGAACTGTACGATCCGGTCCTCAGTTTTCAGCTGGCGAATGATTTTGAAGTGAAGCGTGTGCTCAAGGGTTACCTGCCCGAAGACAAGGAATCGGAGGGCTTTGCTACCCTGCTTGAGTGGACCAATATTTACTACGAACCGAAAAAATCCAAGTTGTTCGGTGCCAAAAAAACCATCGCACGTATCGGTTGTGTGCAATGGGAGATGCGTGAAATGAAAAGCGTCGCAGACTTTATACAACAGGTCGAATACTTTATTAATGCGCTGTCCGACTACAAGTGCGATGTCGCCCTTTTCCCCGAGTTTTTTAACGGCCCATTGATGGGACTGGATAAACATAAAACAGCGGTCGATGCGGTACGTTATCTGGCTCAGTTCAGCGAACAGATCCTGGATGAAATCTCCAAACTGGCGGTTAGCTATAACATCAATGTGATAGCCGGCTCGATGCCGGTGATCGAAGATAACGAGCTGTATAACATCGCCTATCTATGTAAGCGTGATGGCTCTATTGAGCACCAGCGTAAAATCCACCCGACCCCGTATGAAAAGAAAGAATGGATCATGGAAGGCGGCAACCACCTGAATGTGTTCGATACCGACTTCGGTCGCATCGGCGTACTCATCTGCTACGACGTAGAGTTCCCGGAACTGGGACGTTTACTGGCCGAAAAAGACATGCAAATCCTGTTTGTACCGTTCTGGACCGACACCAAAAACGGTTACCTGCGGGTACGCCGCTGCGCACAGGCCAGAGCAATCGAAAATGAATGCTATGTCGCGATTGCAGGCAGTACCGGCAACCTGCCAAAGGTAGACAGTATGGATATACAGTACGGTCAGTCGGCGGTCTTTTCACCATCAGATTTCGCCTTTCCGCACGATGCGATCATGGCGGAAACCACTCCCAACACCGAGATGACGCTGATTGTCGATGTCGATCTGGACAAGCTGCAGACGCTGCAGAATGAAGGCTCGGTGAGAAATTACCTGGATCGCAGAAGAGACCTGTATAAGCTCGAGTGGATCGGTGATGAAAGCTAAAGTTCACTTAACCAATAACGGATAGTCGCATGTCAACATTTGAAAACGTAAGCATTATCAAGCAGGCTAATATTTACTTCGACGGCAAGGTCAGCAGCCGTACCGTACTATTTGCCGATGGCACTAAAAAAACCCTCGGGCTGATGGCTCCCGGCGAGTACGAATTCGGCACCGAGCAAAAGGAGATTATGCAGATCATGGCCGGTGAACTGCAGGTGCTGCTGCCGGGCAACAGCGAATGGCAGCCGATTAGCGGCGGCGAATCGTTTGAAGTCCCGGCGGCTTCACGCTTTAAACTGAAGGTCAGCACCCTGACGGATTATTGCTGCTCCTATCTGGACTAGACAGAACGGGGTGCGCATCGGCGCACCCCATCTTTATTCAGCTATTTTCACCGGCGACTGCTTCGGCACACTGTGGCACCGTTCACACAGCATCGGACTGAACGCCACCTTGCCATGACACATCCCGCAGTACTTGCCATTCAGCACATCATCCATGCGGATATTGACCACACCTGCCTTATATGGAAACAGTCGGGTATGACAGTTGGAGCAGGCTAGCCACTGCGAATGCTGTTTATGTGGGAACTTCACATAGTCCATCTGCCCGGTATCTTTCAGCAGTATATCCAGCTCCAGTTCCAGCATCGGCTGATCGTTGTCATAACCGGTTTTCGGAATGATTTCACCAGACTGGAGTGCAGAAACCCAGTCCACCCGGCCCCACTGATTGCGCGTAAAACCGGACATGGATTCATCCGGGTTCTGCAGTTTGATGATGTCCGGATTGGTGATGTCATGGATCCCATCCTGCCACAGCTTGCGCAGCTGCAAACGCTCCTTGCGCAATTCATCCGAATCCATCGCCACCGGCTCCAGTTTGATCACATCCTCGATGCTGATCTGCGGCTTCATCTGCCCGCGCACCATGCGTACCCGGTAGGAATTAATAAACTTGAGATCGGCATTTTCATTGCCATCGTCAAAACTGATACGCCAGGCATATTCATGATTATCGAGGTAGCTGTCCAGCGTCCAGAATGGGGCCGGGGACGTTTCCGGAAAGATACGGCTGTTAATCGAGGGCTCTTTACAGCGCTGCTCAACCAGGGTGCGTAACTCTTTCAGCGTAGGCAGACGCCAGTCATCAAACCCCGCTAACGTGATTCTACTGACGCTGTTGATCGCACCGGCCCAGTCCCGAAAAGTTGCCACCGCTTTCGGAGGCGCACAGGTTTTACCATCCCACGGCTGACCCAGCATACAGCGTGACCATATCAGACCGGTCGAGTTATCGACCACCACCGCATCCATATGCACATCAAAGCGGTTGTCCGGGGTAGTTTCCGGGATACCGGGATTACAGTTCTGCGCCTGCGTGAGTGCTGGCAACAGTAATAGAACAAGCGGATTAAGAAATCTCAGATGCATAGGGCGTGACTGAACGACTAGTCAGATGAAAAAGTTGGCAAAATTGTAGCGCTTTTGGCGTTTTAAGCAATTCCAGTGATCACCCCGATAAAACAGTCGGACAAAAAAAAGGTGCTGACGGTTAAGCCAGCACCCTGATATTGCTTCAGATAACGAGCTCTTTACTTGATAAACAGCATCTCTGAATACTTCGGCAGAGGCCACAGTTCATCGGCCACCTCGGCTTCCAGCGCATCTGCATGAACACGCACCGCCACCATCAGCGGACGGATTTCATGCGCACAGAACTTCATGTGATCTTCAGTGGTGGCAAAATCATGCCTGCCAATGACTTCACTCAGTTTGGCTACTGCAGCCAGCATCGCATTCGTTTCAGCCGCAACTTTCTGTGCAATCGAATCATCCAGCTCGACGTTCAGATCCGCCATGCTGGAAGCGGCCATCGCCAGATCCGACAGATAACGGATAGCCGCAGGATAGATCAAGGTTTTAGCCATATCGACTACCAGTTTGGCTTCTACTTCGATCGACAGAATATACTGCTCGGCATAGACTTCATAACGACTTTCCAACTCAACCGGAGATAATACGCCGGTGCTTTCAAACAGCTTCTTGACCGATTCTTCACGCAGTGCCGGCAGTGCATCGGCTGTGGTTGGCAAGTTTTTCAGACCACGCTCTTCTACCGCCATTCTGTGCCATTCGGAAGAATAACCATCACCGCCAAACACCACATTGCCATGCTTCTGCATCAGCTCTTTCAGTACCGCCATAACCGCAATGGTCTGGGTTGAGCCCTTTTTCAGTTCGATCTCCAGCTTGTCAGCAACCCAATTCAGTGAATCGGCCAACATCGTATTCATGGTCACCAGCGGACCGGATACAGACTGTGACGAACCAACCGCACGGAACTCGAAACGGTTACCGGTAAAGGCAAACGGAGATGTACGGTTACGATCGCCAGGATCCCGCTCAAAGTGCAGAATCTGTGACAGCCCCAGATCCATTACGCCAGCTGCCGCCGCTTTGATCAACTTGCCCTCCAAAATGTCTTTGTAGACTTTTTCCAGCTGATCACCCAGATATACCGACAGGATCGCCGGAGGGGCTTCATTCGCACCCAGTCGATGATCATTCGAGGCCGTTGCAATCGCCGCACGTAGTAACGGGCCAAATTTGTGTACGCCACGAATCACTGCGCCGCAGAACAGCAGGAAATTCAGGTTATCGTGTGGTGTCTTGCCAGGATCGAGCAGATTACCCTGGGTCGAGTTGCCGACCGACCAGTTGACATGCTTACCAGAACCATTGATACCGGCAAACGGCTTTTCATGTAACAGACAGGTAAAGCCATGCTTGCGGGCGGTACTTTTCAGCAGCGTCATCATCAGCTGCTGATGATCCGCAGCGACGTTGGCCGACTCATAGTAAGGTGCAATCTCAAACTGTGCTGGTGCAACTTCGTTATGATGGGTTTTGGCAGGAATACCAAGACGGAACAGCTTGTCTTCCAGATCCTGCATAAAAACCTGTACCCGAGCCGGAATGGCACCGAAGTAATGGTCATCAAATTCCTGGCCTTTGGCAGGAGAAGCACCGAACAGGGTTCGACCCGCCAGTAACAGATCGGGGCGGCTATTGGCAAAATTAGTGTCGATCAGAAAGTATTCCTGCTCTGCACCGCAGCTGGAATTCAATGTTGATATTTCCTTTTCGCCCATCAGCGACAGCACGCGATGTGCGGCCTTGTTCATTGCATGGTTAGAGCGTAACAGTGGGATTTTTTTATCCAGTGCTTCGCCGGTCCATGACATGAACACGCTTGGAATCATCAATGTAGAACCGTTTGCGGTCTGCATGATATAGGCAGGGCTGGTCGGATCCCATGCGGTATAACCACGTGCTGCATTGGTCATACGGATACTGCCGTTAGGGAAAGAGGAACCGTCTGGCTCACCCTTGATCAGCAGACTACCGGTGAATTCGGTAATGGCGGCACCATCAGAATTGGTCACGATGAAGCCATCGTGCTTTTCTGCGGTGATATTGGTCATCGGGTAAAAGATATGAGAGTAAAACTTGGCGCCTTTGGAAATCGCCCATTCTTTCATCGCAGCGGCCACGACGTCAGCGGTGGATGGATCCAGCGGAGTACCGGTCTGAACGGTGTTCTTCACCTGTTTGAAGGCATTCTTGGCGATGGACTCTTCCATCTTGGCCAGATTAAACACATCAGTCGCCCAGATTTTATTCATTACTTCGGGCTTGCTGACCTGCACGGGCTCACGGTTTGTGATCTGATAAATCGCCTGCAGGCGAGACTCATTTCCACTCATAGTTAATTTCCTCGACGTAAAGGTTATAAAATTTTGCAATATCAGCAAATTCCAATCTATTTTGAGTGAATAAACAACACCCTGACAGTCGAATTTTGCTAATCAGAAATCAGTTTTTAAGGTTCGCAATCATACCAGCGAAGCGGATAATAGAGCAGAATTACTGTATAAGGTAATTAAAATACGAACTTAAGCACTATATTAGTGCATCGATATGGAGGTAGCAGGTGCTGACGACCCTAAATTGTGCATTAAACAGGGATTAACTTAGCAAGAAATACCGTTTGCCGGCTCCTGCATCCTTTAATATCGATCACTTAGTATTGTTGAACATCATCCCGACCCATAGATTTCAATGAAAAAGCCTTCCGCAGATGACTTACAGTGCATACCCGAGTCGCAGTCGAAAAAACTACGCTGGCTGCTACTGATCGCCAGCCTGCTGTTTGTTTCAGGTATTGTGACACCGATGATGACGGTATCCCAGTTGATCGTCATCAGCACTACTTTCTCGGTACTGTCGGGGGTGCTGGAGTTATTCGAAAACGGCAAAATAGTGCTGTTCCTGCTGGTAACCGCTCTGAGCATCCTGCTTCCCGCCGCTAAATTATGGATACTGTACCGCCTGTTGAGTCTCTCTCCGCAGCTCAACCACAGATTGCAACCACTACTAAAGCTAATGCACGATTACGGACGCTGGGCCATGCTGGATGTGATGGTCGTTGCGATTTTGATTGTCACCGTCAAGCTCGGCACGATTGCCAGTGTTGAAATCCATTATGGGCTGTATCTGTTTGCTGCTGCGGTACTGCTGATTATGTTTATTACCCAGCGCGTAGTCACCCTGATCAATCGACACTGATTTCAGTTACTCATCAGCTGGACCTAAAATAACTGTAAATGTAGTGCTTTAGAGACAGTGATAAACGTACAATACTGCACTTTGCATCCATTACTTCTCCTGAGCTAACGTCAAGTGTCCACTGAAACCTGTCAAGTTACACAAGCCCCTGACCCAATACCTTTTTACCAGGCTTTTGTATACTGGCTGAAACTAGGCTTCATCAGCTTTGGCGGCCCGGCCGGACAGATCAGTATGATGCATCAGGAACTGGTGGAAAAGCGACGCTGGATATCGGAGCATCGTTTTCTACATGCGCTGAATTACACCATGGTACTACCAGGTCCGGAGGCACAGCAGCTGGCCACCTATATCGGCTGGCTGATGCATGGAGTCTGGGGCGGCATTATGGCCGGTGTACTGTTCGTATTACCCTCACTGTTTATTCTGATAGGACTGACCTGGGTCTATCTGGTGTTTGGCAATGTACCGGCAGTTGAAGGCATACTGTATGGAATTAAACCGGCGGTTACCGCTATTGTACTGTTCGCTGCCTACCGCATTGGTTCCAGAGCCCTGCCTAATAATGTGCTACGCAGCATGGCCCTGTTTGCTTTTATCGCTATCTTTGCATTCAACATCCCGTTTCCCTATATCGTGCTGCTCGCCGGTATCATCGGTTATGTGGGTGCCAGCATCGCACCGGAACATTTCAGGTCGGGTGCCCATCATGCCGCTTCGGCAAAAAATTACGGCCCGGCAGTTATCGATGACGATACCCCTGCACCGGCACATACCCGGTTCAAATGGAGCCGGTTTATTACTTTCGCAGTGATTGGACTAACCATCTGGATCGCCGTTATGGCCATGCTCAGTCTGAACTTTGGCTGGCATGGCACCCTGACCCAGATGGGGATATTTTTCAGCAAGGCAGCACTGGTCACTTTCGGTGGTGCTTACGCTGTTTTACCCTACGTCTATCAGGGCGGCGTTGAACATTATGGCTGGCTCAGCGGTACCCAGATGATCGATGGTCTGGCGCTTGGCGAAACCACACCGGGCCCTCTGATCATGGTGGTGTCCTTTGTCGGCTTTGTCGGCGGCTGGAGCAAACAGCTGTTCGGCCCGGATGCACTGTTACTGGCTGGTGCAGCCGGAGCCAGTGTCGCCACCCTGTTTACCTTCCTGCCTTCATTCCTGTTTATCCTGCTGGGTGGCCCGATTGTCGAAGCCACCCGTGGCGATATAAAATTTAGCGCACCACTGACGGGTATTACGGCGGCTGTGGTTGGCGTGATACTCAATCTGGCGACCTTCTTCGCCTACCACGTGTTATGGCCTCAGGGCTTTGATGGAACGTTTGAATGGTTTTCGGCAGTGATAGGAATTGCTGCCTTTATCGCACTGTTCAAGTTTAAAGCCGGGCTGGTTAAGGTCATCATGACCTGTGCCATCATTGGCCTGACTTACTCGACTTTAATTTAACCTATATTCTGGAGAAGTTCATGTCTGACTCAATGTCAGCGAAAGGAAGCTGCCTGTGTGGCTCGGTTCGTTTTAGCACAAAAACCATGCATAAAAATGTTGGCGCCTGCCATTGCAATATGTGCAGAAAATGGGGCGGTGGACCGTTGATGGTGGTTGACTGTGATACCGATGTAGAGTTTGAGGGCAGCAGCAACATCAATGTCTACAATTCTTCCGACTGGGCCGAACGCGGCTTCTGCACGCACTGTGGCAGCCACCTTTTTTACCGTCTGAAACAGAGTCAGCAGTACCATATCCCGGTCGGCCTGATCGATACCAGGGCAGACTTTGTATTCGATCATCAGGTGTTTATCGATAAAAAGCCCTCCTACTACCGCTTTGCAAACCACACCGAAGACATGACAGAAGCAGAAATTTTTGCCCGTTATGCACCCAAATCCAGCTAGAGAATTATGCTAGAATTTAACCCTCATACTCCATAACAGCTCTCACATCGGTGCCCGCTATGCATCAGCATGAAAAAATTAACTATGTGGAATTTCCTGCGCAGGATATGAGCGTGACCAAAGCGTTTTTCTCCACTGTTTTCAGCTGGGAGTTTACCGATTATGGCCCGGATTACTGTGCTTTTTCCAATGCGGGGCTGGACGGTGGCTTCTATAAGGCACCGCTGTCATCCAGCAGCGCAAACGGTAGTTGCCTGGTTGTGTTCTACAGCGATGAACTGGAACAGACCCTGCATAAAATTGAGACCGCTGGTGGCCATATCATCAAACCGGTTTTTGACTTTGCGGGCGGGCGACGCTTCCATTTCAGTGACCCCAACGGAAACGAGTTTGCGGTGTGGTCAGACTCTTAACGCAGCGTAGACTTTAAGCGTGCCTGCAGTATCGACAGTAGCCCGGGGTGCTGTCCAATCAACGCTGTAATGTAGACCTGAAAATCAGGGAACTGGTGTGTAACCGCGCTACAGATCGACTCTATATCGCCCTCCTGACCGGCATGTTTTCCGGGCAGAAAAAACTGCATCGCGACAATGGCACTTTTTTCGCCGGCGCGGGCTTTTTGACTCAACCAGTGCTGCAGTAGCGGACCGTTAAAATCATACTCAGCACCTTCACGCCGCTCCATCACCGCCTGTTCAATGGTAATGGACGACTTGAACAAGGCCTGCAACTGTGTTGCCAGGTGCTCTCGAACCTGAGTCACCTGCGCCGACGGAGAACCATGATCCACCAGTACCACAGGGTGTTTTTCAGCGGGATGCTGAAGCATTAGCTGGCGGATATGATCAAACAGGATCTGTACCAGCTTCGGTTCACCGCCGGGCAAGGGATAAACCGCTTCGGCAATACGCAGATCAATTGCGCCATACTCTTCCTCTAATAGACGGATTTGCTCTGGCACATAATCCTGTAAAGCGCCACTTTGTCCAAACAATAACGGCAGCAGAACAAACTGCGTATGACCGGCCTGTAGCTGTTCAGTCAAAAAAGGCACCAGGGTACGCGCCGGCTTTCCGTCCAGCTGCTCTCGACTGATCCGGTTGGCATGCCGTAGCGATACCGGATATATCTTCAGCCCACTTTTTTCACTCAGTCGGCTGGCCAGTTTACGTAATAGCAGAGTAGCGGACGGCTTTATCGAGCCATTATCTACCAGTAAAACCTTCAGTTCCGAACTCATCTTGGTACTCTCTACTGTTTAAGCCACGGGGCGGTACAACACGGCGTTATTCTACAATTTACACTTTAACAAGTCTGCTTTAAGCTAACTGCGCTTTCTTCACTGAAGACCTTAACAAATGACCCGCCGCTTATGCTTCCTCGTTCTACTACTGATGACACAACCGGTGGTTGCCGCCAGCCACTGTGTGATTCTGCAATATCATCACTTCAGTGAGCAGACGCCTGCCATTACCAGTGTTAGCGTAAAGCAGTTTGAAGATCATCTGCAATATATTCAGGACAATGGTTTTCAGGTGATGGCACTACGCGATGTGGTGTTTGCACTCCGTCACCAACGCGAGTTACCCGAGAAATGCGTCAGCCTGACGGTGGATGATGCCTATATTTCGGTCTATCAGAATGCCTATCCACGGCTCAAACAGCGCGCCTGGCCTTTTACCGTTTTTGTCAGTACGCAGGAAGTGGATAATGGAATCAGTAGTGTAATGAACTGGCAGCAGATGCGAGAAATGTCGCAGCATGGTGCCAGCTTTGAAAATCACGGGCATGCTCATCTCCACATGATCCGTAAACTATCGGATGAAACGGATCAGGCCTGGTTGAAACGGATTGGGCAGGATATTGAACATGCCCAGCAGCGACTGATACAGGAGATTGGTATCGCCCCGACGCTACTGGCCTATACCTTTGGCGAATACAGTCCAGCGTTGATGGCTCAGGTCCAGGGGATGGGATTAACGGCCTTTGGTCAGCACTCAGGACCGGCCTGGCCGGCTGCCAACTTTGGTGCCCTGCCACGCTTTCCGATGGCCGCCCAGTATGCCGACATGGAGGGATTCAGCATCAAGATCAACTCATTGCCATTGCTGGTAGTGCATGCTGAACCGAGCGATCCGCTGGTCGAGCTGGGAAACTGGCGCCCCACCTTGCAACTCAGTCTGGCGCCCGGAAGCTATTCGAGAAACAATCTACGCTGCTACGTTAGTGGCAGCGATGCGGTCGAGATGCGCTGGTCTGAAACCGAAAAAGACAATGTCAGCATCACTCCCACTTTCGACCTTAAGCCCGGACGACATCGCAGCAATTGCACCATGCCTGCAGCCCAGGAAGGACAGTTTCACTGGTACAGTCATAACTGGTTTATCCGTCACCAGGATGGAAGCTGGTATGCCGAATATTGACTATATTAGGAATTTCTAATATAGTATCGCCATTTAAATCAGGCCGCAAAAGCCATGCTCAAAACCCGTGACTCCCAGATCTCTCACCCGTTTCGAATGCCCGGTGTAATCCTACTGGCTGCAGTTTACAGCGCACCATTGCTGGCCTGGAAAAATAGTCCGTATCCGCCTTATCCTCATTATTACGCACCGCCCGCCCCGGCTTACAACAACAACCCTTACCAGCAGGGTTACCACACCAACTATGCGCCGCCCAACTATTATGCGGGTTATTATTATCCCCCTCAGCCAGGCTACTATGCCCCGCCTTACCCATATCAAGTCGCAACGGAGACAGCAAACCCGACAACCGATGACCAGGCCTCGATTCCTCTAAAACTGATAGAACTGTCCGTGACTCCAGCAACAGGCCAGAAAGAGACGGTCGAACAGCCGGATATCAGCCTCAAAAAGCAAAGCTTTATCAATAGACTGCTACCTTTTATTGAACAGGAAAACACACGACTGGATGGGGTGCGCGATCGATTACAGCAGATTACCCAGCAACTGGATCAGCAGCAGAGCATTTCGGATAAGTCAAAAGCCTGGTTAAAACAACTGGCGCAGAAATATCAGATCCATGGTAACCCGTTGACACTTTCCACTGCGCGCGAAGAATTAGTGCAAAAAATTGATATCATCCCGCCTTCGCTAACCCTCGCCCAGGCTGCTAATGAATCCGCCTGGGGGCAGTCACGCTTCGCCACCGAAGCCAATAACCTGTTCGGTATCTGGACCTATGATGAAGACAAGGGCTTGATTCCGCAAAGCAGGGATAGCGAGAAAACGCATCTGATTCGTAAGTTTGATCATGTTGGTGAATCTGTAGCTTATTATATGCTGACCCTGAACCGCCATCCGGCGTATCAGAAATTACGCGAAATCCGCCAGCAGCTACGTGATAACCAGCAGGTTCTGGAAGGACATGCGCTGGCGCAAGGACTGGAAAAATACTCCGCCCTGGGCGAACAGTATATCCAGCTGATTCAGGATCTAATCCGGCAGAACGCATGGACCCAGCTGGATGAAACTGAACCCGCTGCCTGATCACTTTTGCTGCTGTTTGATATATTCCAGTAACTGACTTTCCGGCAGCGCTCGAGCATAGTAGAAGCCCTGCGCCTCATCACAGCCTTCCGCCAGTAGAAACTCTTTCTGCTCGAGCTTTTCCACCCCTTCTGCAATAACCCTGAGGCCCAGGCTTTTACCCAGCGCAATGATCGCGCGGGCGATGGCCTGATCATTTGCATCGATCAGGATATCGCGCACAAAAGAGTAATCGATCTTGAGCTTACTGAACGGAAACTGTTTGAGATAACTCAACGAGGAATAACCGGTGCCAAAGTCATCGATCGCAATCTGGACCCCGATCTGTCTTAACTCATTAAACTGCTTAACGGTTTTTTCCGGACGCTGGATCAGATAACCCTCGGTAATCTCAAGCTCTAGAAATCTGGGGTTACATCCTGTTTCCAGGATCACCCGGCGAATTTTTTCGGCGAATTTTTCATCCAGCAACTGCCGACCGGAGATGTTAATCGCGATATTCAGCGCACCGTATCCAGCCTGCTCCCATTGCACGATTTTTTGGCAGGACTGCTCGATCACCCAGTTGCCGATTTCATCGATCAGCCCGATCTCTTCCGCCAGGGCGATGAACCTGTCGGGATAGAGTAGACCCTCTTCCGGATGCTGCCAACGGATCAGGGCTTCAACCCCAAACACTTTGCCAGTGGCAAGGTCGACCTGAGGCTGATAAAACAGCACCAGTTCGTTACGCGGAACGGCATTGCGTAAAGCCGATTCAAGACCCATTCGTTCGACCGCGCGCAGGGTTAAATCGGCAGAATAGAGGCGAAAACCATTCCGTCCTTCTTTCTTCGCTTTATACATCGCACTATCCGCATTGCGTATCAGCGTCTCGGTATCTACACCATGTTCAGGGTAAACACTGATACCGATACTCATCGTAATGGTGATTTCCCGGTCACGTAGTTGAACCGGTCGCTTAAAGGCGATGAGTAGCTTTTCTGCAACGCTGGAGGCATATCGGGCATCCTCCAGCTCTTCCAGAATAATGGTAAATTCATCCCCGCCCAGGCGTGCCGCGGTGTCCTCTTTGCGGATAATGCCGCTCAGTCTTGTTGCCACAGCCTTCAGCAATTCGTCACCCGCGCTATGCCCCAGGCTGTCATTAATTTCCTTGAAATAATCAAGATCCATAAACATTACGGCCAGTCCTTTTCCGGTACGTTGTGAGCGATTGATAGACTGGCTTAAGCGATCGATCATCAACAGGCGATTGGGTAAATCGGTTAAGGTGTCATGGTGTGCAAGATGCAGTAGAATTTTCTCATTCTTCTGCAGCAAATCTTCTTTGCGCTGCAACTCGGTGATATCCCGACTGATACCCAGGATACCGATACAAAGCTTTTTATGGTTATAAAAGGGGGTTTTCAGGGTACTCATCAGGGCTTCATGTCCATCTGGATAGGTGACCCATTCCTTATTCAGGCTAGTTTCACTTTTCTCCAGGGTTTTGAGGTCATTTTTACGAAACAGATTTCCCACTTCAGAACCGAACAGTTCCAGATCGTTCATCCTCAGAACATCCTCACGACTGCGCCCGACAAACTTTACAAACGCATCGTTACAGCCGATATAACGACCATCCTGATCCATATAGTTTTTATAATAGATAAGATCCGGAGTAGCATTCAGCACCGAGTTCAATGTCGTCAGCTGATAGCGGGCGTTCTCCTCCGCCTGTCGGCGATCATGCACCTCCTGCTCCAGGCTACTATTGGTTTCGACCAGCTGTTGGGTACGCCGCTCAATCAGATGCTCTCGCTGTGCGACTTCCTGATTCAGGGTTTGAATCAAATGCCGATTCTCGACCTGTAGCCGTATCGCATGCACAAACTGTTGATTGATGTTTCTGGCAATCAGGGTAAGCATCGCCAGATAGATAAATACGATAAGCAGCAGCCATGAAGAAACCTCTTCATGGCTCATAAACAGCACCCCCGCAAACACAAACATCTGTGGGTAGGTGTAGGCGAAAAAAATCGGTAAATGGCAGGAGAGCACCGTGACTGCGGCACTTAAAATACCAAACAGTATCAGAAGCAGTGCCAGTAGCACGACCAGATCAAACTTGCCATACCCGAGAATATACAGCGAGGCCCACACCAGTCCCACCAGCCCGGTCGCCAGGGTATACAGGGTTAGCCATTGTTGCTGGCTCCATCGTTCTGGGCTGTTTCTCTGCAACCACCATAGCAATAGACGAATTCCGGCGCTTAACAGAATAAAAAATAGCCACAGCAGTAGATAATCGGCATCCAGTTTATGCTGCATAAAGAAATAGAAGCAGGTCGATATAATAAAAATCGACACATTCGTTACTGGCGCATTTAAATATAAAACGCTGACTTTTTCCTCTAACAGCCTGTCCTGAAATCCCGTCTGGTATTCCTGTATCATAGTTTTATTTTTTTTTATTCCAGATTGAATTGGGTGAAGATTCAGTGCCCATCGACGCCGGTTACCGTCAATTAATCCACCAAAACACGATAACCGGACTGGAAAAGTGTAGCACCGGTGAGCTGAATAACCTGATAATTTTTTGCGTGCAGTGGCCTGGCCGGGAAACCCCGGCCAGCGACCATGATTTTATCCGCTAACCCTGGTCAAAGACGCGGCTACCCAGGCCCCTATATTTTAATCGATCACATCGAATAGCAGTAAAAAAAACAGTAGTAACAGGTTGCTCAGAAACAGCACCAGGGCTAATAGCTTCCACAGGGTGTTTGATTGCTTTTCGACCAGGGGTCGCAGTCGGCTATTAAAGGCAGGGTTAGGATTATTCAGGTCATACAAAAATTCGGCGAAGCTTGCATAGCGTGCATCTATATCCAGTTTCACCGCTTTCTCGATGGCACCATCCAGCCACAGCGGAACTCTGGGGTTATATCTCAGTGCTGACTGATATTTGATCTTACCCAGCGTGTCCCAGCTCAGCTCCTGCTTTAGCTGGCATCCATACGGCAACCGTCCGGTCAGCATTTCATATAGCATGACTCCAGTAGAGTAGAGATCGGTACGCTGATCGGTGATTCCACCCAGCAAAAGCTCGGCGGCAGCATAGCGCGTATTTTTACGCGTATTGCCACGATCTCCAGCCCCGGTAATCTCTTCGATGCCGGCTATCTTGACGCAGCCAAAATCGATGATTTTTAGCGCCTGTTGTTGATCCAGCATGATGTTTTCCGGGCGGATATCACGGTGTAACATGTCCAGCCGATGAAACACCTGTATCCCGGCGATCACTTTTTGAATCAGTTCAACCACAGGTGCCGGCTCAGGCTGCGGGTTCTGGCGAATCCATTCGCGCAGCGTGATGCCGCTCAGCGGTTCCATCAGGTAGTACAGAAAACTGCGCTTGCGCAGCGGCTCAATCACCTTAACTACCCACGGACTCTGGATGTGTTTACCGGCCCATTCTTCGCGATAGAAGCGTTCAACATAGGCTCTGTTATCTTTTAGTTCGAGGGAGGGGGTTTTCATCATCAACAGCTCTGCACTGTGCTGATCGCGCACCCGGAAGATCTGTGAAGTATGACTGGAGTGAATTTCCTGTTCAATCAGATAGCCATCCAGGCTCATACCCGGCCCCAGATAGGGTGGAAAGGGCAATTGACTGATGCGCGAAAAAATCTCTTTTTCATGGCGCGCAGGAATCTGGCGGATCGCAATCAGCTGTGCAGTGACATCGTCATGACTGCCAGCTGCAACCGCCTGCTGTACGATATTACTGGCAACCACATCCAGATTATCGTACTCCGACACCAGACAGGCCTTTAACTGACTATTCGAAAGAACGTCATGCACCCCGTCAGAAATCAGCATAAACAGATCATCGGGTTCCAGTGTAACGGTCTGGTAATCGATATCCAGTGACGCGGTGAGTCCCATCGCGCGACTTAAATGACTGCTGCCGCGCGACACCTTAACCCGATGATCGTGGGTCAGACGCTCCAGCACATAATCCCTCATGCGGTAAATACGGCAGTCACCGACATGAAAAATATGAGCCGTCGTCGACTTAAACACCACCCCACTGAAGGTCGTCACCATCCCGTCCGCCAGGCTATTCTGACTCTGCGCCAGTAGCCATCGATTGATAGCTGACAACACCCTGCTGCCGGATTTACGTACCGACCAGGTTTCAGGGGTACTGTAATAATCACTCAGGAAGGTTTTGACGCATTGCTCGCTGGATTCGGCCGCTCGCTCTGTATTGCCCATTCCGTCGGCCACAACACAGCAGATACCCCGGGTTTCCAGCGTGCCATCCTGTGGTATCAGGGCGGCATAAAAATCATCATTGTTGGCCTTATCGCCTTTTACAGAATACTGCCCTATATCTACCGTAAGCCTTGTCGTCATTGTTACTCCACCCCTGTTAAAGATGCCTCTCCGAATCATAACGCTATCATGGGTATTGATTTAAATACCCTCATTGACACTGACGAAAAGTACCATGTTTGTACCAGTGAGTGGTATTTCAGCGTCCCGTCGCACCATAATTGGGCATTTCTAGAGCCCAGTCTTAAAAAAGCAAGCACCCAGCGGTTACTTTCCACACATTCTTTCATGACATGCCGCCCAATTATCAGTATATTCGCGCGCTTAAACCGAACAATATCAGAGGATAAAACATGACTTTCAATTTCGCACCAATGCCGGATGACAAGGGTTACTTTGGAGAATACGGCGGACAGATTATTCCACCTGAATTAAAGGCGATCATGGACGACATCAACGATGCCTATGAAAAAGTTAAAACCACCCCCGAATTCCTGCAGGAGCTGGCCGAACTGAACGCCGATTACACCGGTCGCCCGAGCCCGATCTATCATGCTAAACGGTTGTCCGACAAGATCGGCGGTGCGCAGATTTTCCTCAAACGCGAAGACTTGAACCACACCGGTGCGCACAAGATCAACCATTGCCTGGGCGAAGCTCTGCTGGCTAAATACATGGGTAAAACTCGGGTACTGGCTGAAACAGGTGCCGGGCAGCATGGCGTCGCGCTGGCCACCGCCTGCGCACTGGTCGGTATTGAATGCGAAATCCACATGGGTGTGATCGATATTGAAAAGGAACACCCGAATGTGACCAAGATGAAGATCCTCGGCTGCAAGCTGGTGCCGGTCACGCGCGGCACCCAGACCCTGAAAGATGCGGTCGACAGCGCGTTCGAAGAATACCTGAAAGACCCGGTCAACTCGCTGTATGCGATCGGCTCGGTGGTAGGGCCACACCCCTTCCCCAAGATGGTCCGGGACTTTCAGAGCATCGTCGGGCGTGAAGCACGCGAACAGTTTCTCGCCAAACACGGCAAGCTGCCGGATATTATCACCGCCTGTGTCGGTGGCGGCTCCAATGCGATCGGCCTGTTCACCGCATTTCTGAATGATGATGGCGTTAAAATTGTCGGCGTAGAACCGGCCGGCAAAGGGCTCAATACCAACCAGCACGCAGCCACCCTGACCCTCGGCAGCAAGGGTGCGATTCATGGTTTTGAATGCTATACGCTGCAGGATGACAAGGGCAACCCGCTACCGGTGTATTCGATTGCTTCCGGCCTGGATTACCCCGGTGTTGGCCCTCAGCACTGCTATCTAAAAGATATCAAGCGGGTAGAGTATGAGACCGCCGATGATGAAGAGTGCCTGGATGCGTTCATGACCCTGTCGCGACTGGAAGGAATCATTCCGGCGCTGGAATCCGCACACGCGGTTGCTTACGCGATGAAACAGGCGGCGACCATGTCGAAAGACCAGACCATACTGATCAACCTGTCCGGACGTGGCGACAAGGATGCCGATTTCGTAGCCAACAAGCTGGGGCTATAAACCCAGCGTCAATGCCCTGCAGAAAATTTTCTGCAGGGCAAACTTCAGGCAAATACAAGAATACTCTCAATCCAGTCTTCGACAGGCTAGGCATCCGCCAGCCTCCCCCGTATAATCAGCGCCATGACTGAATACCTACTCATCCTCGTCAGTACCATTTTTGTTAACAATATCGTACTGGTTAAATTCCTTGGCCTGTGTCCGTTTATGGGCGTTTCGCGCAAGGTCGAAACCGCCATCGGCATGAGTGCCGCGACTACTTTCGTATTAACCCTGTCTGCTGTGCTGAGTTATATCGTCAACACCTGGGTGCTGGCACCGCTCGGACTGGAGTTTCTGCGCACCATTGCGTTTATTATCACGATTGCAGCGGTGGTCAACTTTACCGAGATGGTAGTGCATAAAACCAGCCCGCTACTGCATAACGTGCTAGGTATATTCCTCCCTCTCATCACCACTAACTGTGCGGTACTCGGTGTCGCCCTGTTGAATATCCAGGAACAACATACCTTTCTGGAATCGGCATTTTACGGTTTTGGGGCCGCAGTCGGGTTTTCCATGGTACTGATCATGTTCGCCGCGATGCGTGAGCGGGTGAATGTGGCCGACGTTCCAGCCCCTTTTCGCGGCGCTGCCATTGGCCTGATAACGGCAGGGCTGATGTCACTCGCTTTTATGGGCCTGAGTGGACTGGTCAAGGTCTGATATGCTGGTCCTGATCGCGGTTCTCACCTTAAGCTTTATCGCCGGCAGCTTCGGCCTGATACTGGGCTATGCCGCGATCCGCTTCCGTGTGGAAGGCAATCCTATCGTCGATCAGGTCGATGCAATTCTGCCGCAGACCCAGTGTGGCCAGTGTGGTTATCCCGGTTGCCGACCTTACGCGGAAGCCATTGCGAACGGAGAAGCACCGATCAATCAATGCCCTCCCGGTGGCAACTCGACCATCGTAGCACTGGCCGATCTGCTGGATGTCGAAGTTCTACCACTGAATGCCGAGCATGGTGAACATAACGAAGTGCCGCTGGTTGCATTCATCGATGAAATGAACTGTATCGGTTGTACGCTGTGTATCCAGGCCTGCCCGGTGGATGCGATCCTCGGTTCTGCCAAGCACATGCATACCATCATTGCAGTTGAGTGTACCGGCTGTGCACTGTGCCTGCCGCCCTGCCCGGTAGACTGTATCGATATGATTCCGGTTAAACAGACCCTGGCTGACTGGAAGTGGTCACCCCCCGAACCACTATCCAGCCACACAGGCAGATGACCCAGATGAGCAATAATCCATCCGTTTTCAGGTTTCACGGCGGTCTGCATCTGGATGATCACAAGGCGGAATCGCTGACCCGTCCATTGCAAACAGCCAGCCTGCCCGCAGAACTGATCATCCGCATCAGTCAGCACATCGGAGAGCCGAATATTGCTGCCGTCAAGGTCGGTGATCAGGTTGCGCGTGGCCAGTTGCTGGCCGAATCCAGTGAACTGGTCAGCGCCCCGGTGCATGCACCCACATCCGGTATCATCCGTGCGATCGAAGAACGTCCGATCGCCCACCCCTCGGGTAACAGCGCACCCTGCTTTATTCTGATACCGGATGGCAAGGACACTCAGTATGTGTATGATCAGGGCTGGTGTAACACCCACGACCTGCAGCCCTCGGATCTGTTAAGGCTGATCCGTTCCGCCGGTATTGTCGGACTCGGTGGCGCAACTTTTCCGACCGAAGCCAAGCTGTCACGCGCCAGACTGCAACCGATCAAAACACTGATCATCAACGGCGCAGAGTGCGAACCCTATATCACCTGTGATGACATTCTGATGCAGACGCATGCCACCGACGTGCTGCGCGGGGTGCAACTACTACAGCTGATGCTGCAGCCTGAGCAAACCCTGATCGGCATAGAAGACAACAAGCCGCTGGCCATCAAGGCCATGCAACAGGCTCTGGAAGCTTCGCAGCTCGGTGCCACCAGCATCAAATCGATTCCAACGCTGTACCCTTCCGGCGGTGAAAAACAGTTGATCAAGCTGCTCACCGGGCACGAAGTGCATAGCCGGCAACTATCCTTTGAGATTGGCGTTTTCTGCCAGAATGTCGGCACCTGCTACGCGATTACCCAGGCCGTAGATCGCTGCCAGCCGTTGACTTCGCGCATCGTCACGGTAACCGGTCCCGGTATTAAAAACCCGGGCAACTGGGTCACCCGCCTCGGCACACCGATCAGCCATCTGATCGAACTGGCCGGTGGTTATAGCGTGCAACAGCCCAAACTGGTGATGGGCGGGCCGATGATGGGACTCAATCTGAGCACGGATCAGGTGCCAGTGGTGAAAGCCACCAATACCATCCTGATACTCGACCATCTGGATCAGCCACAGACGCAGGAATGCGTGCGCTGCGGTCAGTGCGCCGAGGTCTGTCCTGCGCAGCTACTGCCGCAACAGCTGTACTGGTATAGTAAAACGCGCCAGTTTGAGTTGACCGAACAATACCATCTGTTTGACTGTATCGAATGCGGCTGCTGTGCAGCGGTCTGCCCCAGCCATATTCCACTGGTACAGCACTACCGTTTTGCCAAGAGTGAAATCTGGGAGCAGCGTCGTAAAACCTATAACTCCGACCGCTCACGCAAACGTCACGAATTCCGTGAGGCCCGCCTGCTTAAACTGAAACAGCAGGACGAAGAAAAACGCCGGCTGAAAAGAGAAGCGCTGGCAGCCAAAGCGGCGGAAGAACAAAAGGCGAAGGCAGCCGATACCAGCTCTACGCCCAGCGTCGATGCGGTTCAGGCCGCGCTGGAACGGGTGAAAGCGCGTAAGAAAGCGCAGCAGGTTGAGCCGCAGAACACCAGTAATCTGACCCCCGAGCAGCAACGTCAGATTGATGAAGCCAATTCCCGGCGGCAAAAAATCAACCAGGATAAATCATGAGCGTCATATCCTCACCCTACATCTCGCCTTCAGCCTCAACCAACCGCATGATGTTGAATGTGCTCATCGCTCTGGTGCCCGGTACACTGGCGTATATCTGGTATTTTGGTTATGGCTTAATCATCAATCTGATTGTTGCCATCAGTTTTGCAATACTGTTTGAAGCGGGTGTTTTATTGCTGCGTAAAAAGCCGCTGATGCCCTATCTGTCCGATTACAGCGCTATCGTCACTGGCTGGCTGTTTGCGTTATGCATCCCGATGCATAGCCCGTGGTGGCTGATCGTAACCGGTATTGGTTTTGCCATGATTGCAGGTAAACATCTGTATGGCGGGCTGGGCTTTAACCCCTTTAATCCGGCCATGGTCGGATATGTGGTGATCCTGATCTCCTTCCCGAAAGACATGACCACCTGGTTTTTACCGATGCAGGTCAGCTCTGATTCACTTAGCCTGATGGAATCACTCTCTTTTACGCTCGGTCTACTCGAGCCTCAGCACTGGGATGCACTCACTTCAGCGACCCCGCTGGATCAGTATAAAACCGGGCTGGGCATGAACCTGATGATCAGTGAAATCCGCCAGTCACCGGTATTCGGTGATTTTGCCGGTGTAGGCTGGGAATGGATTGCGAACTGGTGGTTCCTGGGCGGGGTTTTCCTGCTGTATAGCAAAACCATTCGCTGGCATATTCCGCTCGCCATGATCAGCGGCCTGCTGCTGTTCTCTCTCATTTTTTACGTGGTAGATCCAGACAGCGTCGCTTCTCCTGGCTTTCATTTGTTTTCCGGCGGCCTGATGCTGGGCGCCTTTTTCATCGCCACCGATCCGGTCACTTCGGCGACAACGATCAAAGGCCGGCTGCTGTATGGATTTCTGATCGGCGCACTGGTGATCGTGATCCGGCGCTGGGGCGGCTATCCGGATGGCGTTGCATTCGCGGTATTACTGGCCAATATGGCAGTTCCTTTAATCGATTATTACACCCAACCGCGGGTATTCGGTGTTAATCCGCCGCAAGATCATTAAACCTTAGATCAACAGAGATGGATAATTTAGCCCCATATTTCACTACCACCTCGGACAGGCAGGATCATGCAAATTAACATCAAGCAGATCATGATATCCGGTTTCCTGCTCTGGCTATTCTCCGTCATCGGCACTTCACTGGTCGCGTTTACCCAGCAGGGAACACTGGAGCGTATTGCGGCCAATGAAAAAAGGGTTTTACTGCGCACCCTTTATGAACTGATACCTTCCAGCAGAATCGATAACGACATTGCGTTGGATATCTTGGAGGTTAAACCTTCCCCTCTGCTTGGAACCATTCAAGACAGCGTCGTCTACCGCGCACGTAAAAATCATACCCCGGTCGCCGTCGTGTTTAACTGTATTGCCAGTGGCGGTTATAGTGGTGATATCAATCTACTGGTCGCGGTCAATCAGGATGGAACTCTGGCCGGCGTCAGAGCGGTCAAGCACAATGAAACCCCCGGTCTGGGTGATGCCATCGAAGTACGCAAATCCGCCTGGATACTCGGCTTTGATGGAAGATCCCTGATCGACCCACCAATCAATGACTGGAAAGTAAAGCGCGATGGCGGTGCCTTTGATCAGATAACCGGTGCTACAATCACTCCACGCGCCATTGTTAGAGCCGTAAAAAGTACCCTGGAATATTATCAGACTAATCAGGAGAGTTTATTCCTATGACCACCTCAGCTGCTGAAATCACTTCTAATGGCCTGTGGAAAAACAATGTTGCACTGGTTCAGTTACTTGGACTGTGCCCGCTACTGGCCGTCACCAGTTCCACCATCAACGGTATCGGTCTGGGACTGGCCACCATGATCACCCTGATCCTGTCCAACAGTCTGGTTTCCATGATTCGTAATATCGTCCGGCCTGAAGTACGCCTGCCGGTGTTTGTGCTGATCATCGCCTCGGTAGTTACCATCATTGAACTCAGTATGCAAGCCTGGTTTTATGACCTGTATCTGGTGCTGGGTATTTTCATACCGCTGATAGTGACCAACTGTTCAATCATCGCGCGCGCGGAAGGCTTCGCTTCCCGCAATACGATTGCTCTGTCTGCGCTAGATGGCTTTATGATGGGCCTGGGATTTCTGATTGTGCTGACCCTGCTGGGTCTGATACGTGAAGTGGTGGGCTCCGGTACCATTCTGGCGAATGCCGACCTGATGTTTGGTCCCGCTGCTGCGCTGTTAAAAATCACCCTGAACCCGGAATACGGAGGCTTTCTGGTGGCCATCCTACCGCCCGGCGCCTTTTTCGGTCTGGCCCTGTTAATCGTCGGTAAAAACCTGATCGAATCGCGTATCATGGCACCTGTTGTCCCTCCATCGGCTGAACCCGTTTTAACCACTTAAGCTATATTTTACGAATCGCATAACAGTTTAAAAAAGGATGTGTGGCAGAATTTTCCGGACCGCCTGTTGATTAAAATAATCTTCGTTTTATCGGTATACTTCGTGTCAAACATGCGGCCTTTCTATGAATAAAGACAAACGTATACAGATATTCAGCCGCCTCCGAGAGCAGAATCCAGCTCCCACGACAGAACTCAACTATAGCTCCGAGTTTGAGCTGCTAATCGCCGTCATGCTTTCTGCACAGGCGACCGATGTCAGTGTAAACAAGGCCACGGCTAAACTGTACCCTGTCGCCAACACCCCTGAGACCATCCTGAAACTGGGTGAAGCAGGCCTAAAACAATACATAAAAACCATCGGCCTGTTTAATTCAAAGGCGAGCAATGTTATCAAAACCTGCCAGATCTTGATCGAACAGCACCAGTCCATAGTCCCGGCACAGCGAGAGCCGCTTGAAGCACTACCGGGAGTCGGGCGCAAAACCGCCAATGTGATCCTAAATACCGCCTTCGGGCAACCCGCCATTGCCGTCGATACGCATATCTTCCGGGTCTCCAACCGTACCGGCATCGCCGCTGGAAAAAATGTACTCGAAGTCGAGAAACGCCTGATGCGGCTGGTGCCTGAGCAGTTCAAACTGGATGCGCACCACTGGCTTATCCTGCATGGACGCTACACCTGCATTGCACGTAAACCGCGTTGTGGCAGCTGTATCATTGAAGACCTGTGTGAGTACAGCAAAAAAACCTCGGACTGAATATATCGGGTTTCGGGTGTTATACTGCCGCTTCTTTCAACCACCCAGTTCCCATTCATGTTCCAGACAAGAGATGAAGTTCGCCAGGTCTATGTGTCGGTATGGCAGAAAATGCAGCTTGCTCAGCTACTCGAACCGATGGAATCGCTGATCGCCGACATCATCCAGCTTCACCCCGAGTACCACCCCTATCTGGAACAGGGTGAATCGATCCAAAGCAGGGAATTCAATCCAGAATCTGGCAATAGCAATCCTTTTCTACACATGGGCATGCACATAGCGCTGCGTGAACAGGTTTCTACCGATAGACCTGTCGGCATCAAAAGCATCCATCACAAACTATCGAACAAACTCGGTCAGCATCCTGCTGAACATGCGATGATCGAGTGCCTGGGTCAGGCTTTATGGCTGGCACAGCGTAATAACACCATGCCAGACGATAACAGTTATCTGTTGTGCCTGAAAAGACTGTAAATTCACAGCACCCTGTCGACATAGGGACACGCAAATACCTGGATTGCCTTTACCCCGACCGGGATTATCCAGCGACCTATACAGGGTTTACGGGCCATAGAGTTCTGAATTACTGGATTTACCAGATTTCCTGCAAAGACCGAATTCAAAGTTAAGCTGCCGTTTATGAATATTAGCTCTATCGGTAATCTACACGAATCGGCAGTTTAGGATTACAAGCCGTACCGCAGGGGTTTCGACATAGCAGCCATTGCTGAAATCAAATTATGCAATACCCGCTAAAGAAACTGTCGGCCAAAAGCTGACCTTTAATGTCACTTTTAAGGAGTGTATGAATTAGTTACCGATGTAGAAAGCAATACTTAACTATGCGAATATGCTCACTTTCCTAAAAATCTGAATGCGATATATGAACGAACTAATCAACTGGACAGTGTATCTTTCGGGTGAAATCCACACCGACTGGCGTGAGCAAATAGAACAGGGTGCAAAGGCGTTGAAACTACCGGTGAACTTTACATCAGCGGTAACAAACCATGAAGCCAGTGATGAAGCGGGTGATCACCTAATGAAGAATGACAATTCTTTCTGGCGCGATCATCAGTCATCTAAAGTGAATGCCATTCGCACTAAAAACCTCATTGGAATGTGCGATATCGCCGTGATCCGCTTTGGTGACAAATACAAACAATGGAATGCAGCATTTGATGCCGGCCAGCTTGCAGCTTTGGGAACCCCCTATATTACCTTACATGATGAAGCTATTATTCATCCACTCAAAGAAGTTGATAGTGCGGCGATGGCCTGGGCTAAAACGCCAGCTCAGGTTGTGGATATTTTAAAGTACGTGACCACAGCCTGAAAATTGCCTGCCTTTCTGGAGTAAACGGATCCAGTCAGACACATGCCGTAAACGACCATGTAAATCGTGAAGGTGGTGGATTTTATTAATGACCTTTGAAGTATAAAACATCACCATTTGAGAAATCAATTACCAGCATTAGCGAATCCAAATTGATAGATTGTGCATCATAATCGCCCTGATTAACCAGTTACTCAATGACTCCTAAGTCACCTTTCGGTTATAGCCTACGGACTGAAAGGAATGACTGCTATTTGGTTGGACTTGACTATCAGGCTGGAATCTAAAATGGCGGCAAAGAGCTCGTTGGCTGACATCTATTGAATAACTGCCGCGTACCCAGCAGCCTGTCGGATTTAGAATGACTCTACTCGGCAAATGCTCCTGCTTTGCTCTACCTAGGCCCTTCCATGGGCTAGTGCGTCGGTGAGAAATCGGTTTATTTATCCGATCTTTTTCGATAAATAACTATACTATTCTCCTTAAAAGATCGAAATACTGCTATGGATTTAGCGCTCGACTTGCTACGGACACTTAAGTCGGGCAGGCTTCCTGGAGCAGGCAAATCCAGATTTAGTGATTTCAAATCTAGTTTAACTGCTAAAAATCTAGTTTTTTGTGAGTCCATACGGTTGAACTTAGGATGACACAAAAAAAAAGCCACGTCCCTGGACGTGGCTTTTTTAAGCTTTCTTTAACAATGTCTGAAAGAGCTATTCCATCACCAGCATCTGTTCCATCTGAGGTCCAAGAGTCTTCACTAGCGTGTCGATCTCTTTCTGGCCTTTATACATCTGTCCCATCAACTGGATATTCATCATCGACAGATAAACCTTACCATCTGACTTTTCATACACTGCCACTGAACAGGGCATCATGGACAGAAATTTCTTGTACTGATCATGAATCAATAGCTCTACTGCAGCAAATGGCTCACACATTTCGATCACCAGATTTCTGCCAACATCTATATCCGTAACATGCATCAGATTTTTCTGAAAATCCTTGTTCCATTTTGAAGGTACTTTCCAGCCCAGTTCTTTTGCATTCGATTTGAGCTTATCGATCGTCTCTTCGAAGCCGAGAGGACTCGCTTTTTCGATCACCATTTCATCTGCTTTAACTGGAGCAAAGCCTATTAGCATTAACAAAGGCAACGCCAGTGCGATAGTTTTTAACTGCATATTATTTTCACCTTTAAGTAATTAATCAGGGCCCATCCAGGCTATTTTTTGAGTGCTTATTTTACAACCGATTCTAGCACTAAACGTGGACATTCCTCTACTGTGGAGTTTCACAAAGCCTTTTCCTACAGGTGCCGAACACCTGCAGGAAAAGCGTAGATTACTGGCTTTTCAACTCGAAAACATACTTCGGCTTCATCCACTTGATCAATATCGGCAGGAAGGTAAACGCGATGATGACATCAATGATGAGTGCCTGACCGATATACATACCGAGCCCCCAGGTATTCGCCAGATCAGTAGAAACCAGCGGAATGAAACTACCTAACAGCACGATGACTGAGGCCAGAACCGCGCCACCTGTGGTACGTAAGGTTTCAAACACCGCTTTCGGCCAGTCTCCCATCGACGCCTTATACTCTTCTTTTAAGCGTTCGATTAGATAGATGGAGTAATCCACGCCCAGACCCATCGCAATACTCAGGGTAACCAGCAGATGGAAGGCCAGATTACCCGACCAGTTTTGCACCGAGGTAAAATAACCGCCCATACCATACTGCGCAAACAGTGTGATAAACAGCATGATCACCATCGAAATCGCGACCGTGATTGAGCCGAACATGAGTGCTGAAATAATCAGAATGGCGAGTGCTGTCTGCAGCGGACTGATCAGCCAGTTATCAAAGGAAACTTCACGGGTTGCCTCAGTGGCCCCCAGGAATCCACCCAGCCCGGGATCGGTAATCGACGCATCACCTTCGATGGTAACGACATCACCGGTTTCCGGCATGGTGACGGTTTCACCGACGTTCAGACCGAACTTGATTTTATTAAAGCCAGGTTCGTCCGCATGATCGCGCAGATACTGATGAATATCGGCAACCACTTTATGCGCCAGCACCGGATCCATGGTATTCACGAAGCCCATAATAACCGCTTCATTCCAGCTTCCGGTATCCACGAAAGAGGTTAAATCACCATCACTGGTGTTCACTTCCAGCAGACCATTGTAAGCCTGCACGATAAAGTTTGGATTCGGCACATACTCAGGATCATCCGGGTCGCTATACACATCTTTACGACTTTCCATCAGGGCCTGACTAGGAACATGGAACAGCCCCATGTCATCGCCTTTACCACCACTGGATGACAGCAACATATTAACCAGACGAATATACTGCACATAAGAACCGGTAAAGCCGATGTTCGGATGTGAACGCATCCACTCTTCCATCTGCTCGATCGCACTCAGCACTTCGGCATCATTCATAATGCCCTGCGCTCCCAGCGTTTCATTATCCCAGCAACCGGCGGGGATCAGATTGCCATCCCTGTCTTCACCATCGCATAACTCTGCCATCGGTTGACGACTGGTAAAGGGAATATTCACCGAGATAACGCCCGGCATAACTTCGCCCAGACGGGTCAACTCCTGAATCGTGACAGAAGACTCCTTGAATGCGGCTCTGGAGTAATTAATCCCTTTCTCCACTCCCGGCATCAGATCTTCCATGGTACCGTCAAGAATTTTAGTTTCTTTGGCCGACCATACCATCAACAGTACCACCATCAGTGCAACCGCCCACTTACCGGGTCCAGTGATAAAATTGGTCGTTTTACTGGCAGCCATATCCTCCATGGCGGACGGCTCACAAAGCGCATGATCGGTCTCAATATTGATTTTTGGTGGATTGTAAGACATCAAAATCGGTATCAGCGTAGTGGTAGTCACCAGCAGCGTTGCCATACCAAACATACCGAAATAGGCGTAATCCTTATAAAATGAAATATCGACCGTAGCCAGTGTCGCAAAACCGGCCATGTCGGTGATGATCGCGAGCGTTGCAGGCACTATGGTTAACGCGATAGCCTTTTCCGAAGCAGCCATCGCATCACAATTATTGTCCAGCATCTCGGTTAGAAATCGTCGGGTCACCTGAACCGCGTGTCCGGTGCCTATCGCCAGCAACAGCATTGGGGTTAATACCATCATGGTAGTCAGCTTAAAGGCGGTGAATCCCATCAGACCGAGTGTCATCGCAATCGTCGCAAACACACCAATCATCGGATAGATGGCTCCGCGCCAGCCCTTGTTCTGCCACCAGAGAATGCCAACCACGATCAATATGGAGATCACAAACAACCACCACTTGTTGACCAGCTCATACAGCATATAGGCCAGGAAGTAAGGTTCACCAGCGATCAGAATTTCGACCTTGTCCCCATATTTCGCTTTAACTTCATCGGCTATCGCAATCACTTCCCTGATCCAGGGCAGATAGACGACTTTCACACCGTCATCATAATCGCCGATGATGAAGGTACCGCGGGCGGTACAGTCGGGTTGTCCAAATTCACAACGGTTACCGGCTGCATCTTCCATATACAGCAGCATCGGTGCCATTACCGGATTAGTCTCCAGGCCTTCTCTGAGAAAATCGAGCTGCTCTTTGGCAACGGCCGGATCATCGGAAATTCCAGAGGTTGGAATCAATCGCTTAAACACCAGACTGCCATCGGAAGCACCCATGTATTTAATTTTCTGTGCTGCCAGATCCATGAAATTTTCACCGCGTGAGTTGGTTAAACCCACCATTTTTTCATGTACATCCTTGACCAGATTAACAAACCAGGGCTGGTAAATATCGCCCGGTTCTTTCAGGATAAAACCCAATACCATCAGGTTACCCATACCGAATTTCTGCTCGCCGTAGGCATTCGTCGCCACATAGCGATTACTGGCTGGTAGCAGGGTGTCCGGGTCATTTCTAATATCCAGATTCTTAATCTGGAGTGACGCCAGCACCGTTGTTATTAGTACGACCATGATCACCAGAATGCGATTACGCATCACCCAGGCGGCATATTTTATGGCCAGTTTGTGTTCTGAATTTGAGCTACTCACTGTATCAATCCTCAAAAAAACCTGTGAAAAAATTATTAATTAGAGCTTCGAAAAAATTGGAAAAAAAAGGGGACAGAAACGTCCCCATTAAATTTTTATAATTATAATTATAATTTTAGAATAGGTACTTAAAGCCAA
>JACKQG010001751.1_pt1 | contig 29405 bp, 29 predicted proteins | sample 8237621 | NCBI WGS metagenome assembly JACKQG01 (sample SAMN15677084, study PRJNA649215) | marine metagenome | biome: marine; feature: Black Sea; material: saline water; isolation source: suspended particulate matter (SPM) from the Black Sea western gyre | collected 2013-06-09/2013-06-10 | depth... | reverse complement strand
TTCTTTTATGCTAAATTAATAACAATTTACCTAAAATAGCACAAATTATACAAACAAGGTTTTTTATATATGATTACATGGATGCAAAGACATAAGAAGTACCTCATAATCACAATCTGGATATCTACAATTGCTTTTGTAGGTGCGGGATTTGTCGGTTGGGGACAGTATAGTTATGGAGATAAAGCCGGAGCTGTTGCTAAGGTTGGAAATATTGAAATCACTATGGGTGAATTGCAAAAATCTTACTCAAGACTTTACGCTCAATACAATCAGGTGTTTCAAGGAAATTTTGATGAAGAAAAAGCAAAAAGTTTCGGTCTTCAATCTCAAGCCCTGAATCAACTTACAAACCAAGCACTTATTTTAAATCTTGCGGCTTCATATGACCTGAGAGTTTCTGACGCTGAGCTTCTTGCATCTTTAATGGCTCAGGAAGCATTTTTACAAGATGGAAGTTTCAACAAAGATATCTATAAAGAAACTTTATCTCGAAATAACCTTAACACTAAAGAGTATGAAGCAGACCTAAGAAAACAGCTTCTCATTCAAAAAGTTCTTGAACTGCTTCCCGTTGAAGCAAGCGGTTCTGAAACAAAGATTTTAAACACTCTTAACAATATCGCGGATAAACTTGAATACAAAGTGCTCGATGATACAAATATCTCAGTAAGCACTTCAGATGCTGAACTAAAGCCTTATTGGGAAACAAGACAACAAGAGTTTATGAATGAAGTCTCTTATGAGCTTAAATATTTTAAACAAGAAAAAATAACAAAAGAACATTCCCAAGAAAAAATAAACACTTACTATGCTGAAAATAAAAATCACTTTAAAAATGACGAAGCTAAAATTATGTCACTGGAAGAATCACGTTCTCTTGTACTGGACGAACTTAATGCAAAAGCAACAAAAGATATGGCCCTTCGTAACTATATCGCATATAAAAAACGTAAGCTTTCAGATGATATAGAGCTTAAAACTGCAGTTGTTTCACAAGCAAACAATCCATTCACTCAAGAAGCACTTGATAAAATAGAAAAGTTATCAATCACTTCACCGTTTTTAAAACCTATCGAGATAAACGGTGTATACTATACATTTGAACTTATCAAAATACATCCATCGACGGTGAAGACTTTTGAAGAGGCGAAAGAAGATCTAATCCCAATGTTTATTGCAGATAAAAAAAGAGAAAAACTTTTTGACCTTGTAAAGAATTCTCTTGATTCTTTTAAAGGTGAAGAAACTGATTTTATTACAAATGCCGATGCTGATAAAATAACAGATCTTTCGATAGAAGAAGCAAATGAATTTTTAACGCAGCTTTTCACTTCTAACACTAAAAAAGGTTCTATTTCTTTAAAAAATGGAAAAGTTGTTCTTTACAACATTTTGGAACAAAAAATGCTTGAAAATACAAATGAAAGTGCTGACTCTATCGCGAACTTAAAAAGCAGTATATTTAGCTCGGGATTAATAAGAATCCTTAACGCCAAATATAAAACTGAGATTTTCATCCAAGGACAATAACTTGAATAAAACTATTTTATCCATAGATATAGGGTCAACAAAAATTTGTGCAATCATCGCACAAATAAATGATGATGATTCCATCCAAGTTATAGGTGCAGGAACAACAAAAGCGCAAGGCTTAAAAAAAGGCAGCATCACCAATATAGAACTTGCATCAAAATCCATTAAAGCTGCTGTGGCTGATGCAAAGCGTGTTGCCGGCAGTGATATTAAAAAAGCGGTTGTAAGCATCTCCGGTGCATATACTAAAAGCTTAAATTCAAACGGTATTGTCAATATTCCCAACAAAGAAATTAGCTTTAAAGAGATAGAGCGTGTAATGCAGACTTCTCTTTATAATGCCAATATCCCGAATGAATTTGAAGTTTTACATGCTTTGCCGTTTAATTTTAAAGTGGATGATCAAGATTTCATTGAAGATCCGCTGGGTATGAATGCTTCTAGACTTGAAGTTGAAACACATATCATCACAACACAAAAGTCCAACCTGAACAACTTAAAAAAAGCGGTGAGAGGTGCGGGTATAGAAGTTGAGAATGTCATTCTTAATGGTTATGCCTCATCTATTGCAACTATAAATGCGGATGAAAAAGAACTTGGTGTGGCTGTTATAGATATGGGTGGAAATACAAGCAATATAACTATCCATATAGGTAATTCTATTAAATACAACGACTTCTTAGGTGTGGGTTCAAACCATGTGACAAGTGACTTATCTATGGCACTTCACACACCTTTAAATGTCGCAGATGCGGTGAAGTTAAACTATGGTTCACTACTCACTCCTACAAATGATTTGATTGAACTTCCGATTATCGGAGATGAAACAAATACACATGAAGTTTCTTTAGAAGTGGTTCATAATGTCATCTTTGCCAGAGTTGAAGAAACACTGATGATACTCGCACAGTTTATCGAAAACAGCGGTCTAAAAGATCAAATGGGTGCAGGAGTGATTTTAACCGGTGGTTTCTCACAAATGGAAGGGATCAGGGATTTAGCAATAGCGACCTTTGGTTCTATGCCGGTTCGTGTCGCAAAACCTGTTGAATTAGATGGCTTATTTGACAACTTACGCGGTCCTGAATATTCGAGCGCAGTGGGTCTTGTTCTTTACAGTGCAAGTGCATATACACCCTATGAAATTGATGTGAATAAGAAAGTTCGTCATTCTAATGAAATTCCTGCGGAAGAGACAGCAATTAACTTCAGGAATGACCCTGGAATACCGATTGTACCTGCACAAGAAGAAGAAATACAAACTGACACAATGGTCACTCTGCCATCCAAAAAAGAGAAAAAAAGTGATGAAGCTGGGGCTTTTAGTAAATTTTGGAACTGGGCTACCCAGTTATTTTAAAGGAGAGTAGGATTATGGAACCATTTTTAGTAGAAGAGGCGAGTAATATCAGTGGCGCTAGAATCATCGCAGTCGGTGTTGGCGGTGGTGGTGGTAACATGATTAGTCATATGCTTAATGAAGGTGTGACCGGTATTGAAATGTTATTAATAAACACCGATGCTCAAGTGCTTTCAGAAAACTGTGCAGCATCTAAGATTCAAATAGGTGCAAAACTCACTAAGGGTCTTGGTGCAGGAATGAAACCAAATATCGGTAAAGATTCTGCACTGGAAAACTATGAAGAGATACGTACAGCACTTGATGGTGCAGATATTGTATTTATCTCAGCCGGTCTTGGTGGCGGAACTGGAACAGGTGCAGCTCCTGTTGTGGCACAAATCGCTAAAGAAGTCGGTGCTTTAACGATTTCTGTAGTTACAAAACCTTTTAAATTTGAAGGAAAAAAGAGACTCAAACTTGCTGAGGATGGACTTGAAGAATTAAAAAAAGAAAGTGATTCTATAGTTGTGATTCCAAATGATAAACTGCTTTCAGTTATTGATAAAAAGCTTGGTCTGAAATCTGCTTTTAAAATTGTTGATGGTGTTTTATCACAAGCGGTGAGCGGTACATCCGGTGTTATTCTTTCAAGCGGTGAAAGTGATATCAACCTTGACTTTGCCGACTTACAAACTGTTATGAGCCATAAAGGTATGGCTCTTATGGGTGTTGGTGAATACGAAGGTGAAAATGCAGCTTATGAAGCAATCAAAGCGGCTATTGAGTCTCCACTGCTAGATAATATGTCTATCAATGGTGCTATGGGTGTGCTTGTGCATTTCAGTGTGAATCCTAACTTCCCAATCTTTGAAATAAGTGAAGCAATGGAAGTGGTGAATGAAAGTGCACATGAAGATGCTTCTGTTATTTTTGGAACTTCGACTGATGCAAACTTATCCGAAGAATACGTAAAAATCACTATCGTTGCCACCGGTTTTGAAAAAGATATGACTAACGATACTGACTATGTAGGTGAAACACCTGCAACACCTAGAGTTAAAGTACGTCCTAGATTAGTTGTCGGTGGGGATTATGGGGACAGTGATTACCTAGATATTCCAGCATATATGAGACAACAACAAGATTAGACCTAAGTCTTTTGCACTCCTTTGAACAACTCATAAAGGCCAAAACTCTTCTTGGTCTTCGTGAAACCTCCACACTTAAAGAAATCAAGCTTAAATATAAAAACCTTATGAAAAAATGGCATCCGGATAAACATACAGACAATCCAGAAAAAGCCACTAAAATGAGTATGAAAATCAATGAAGCCTATGAAATTGTTTTAGAATATTGTAACAATTATGAATACAGTTTCGATGAGGAAAAAATAAAAAGAGCTTATTTCACACCGGCTGAGTGGTGGCATGACAAATTTGGCAATAGATAGATTTGAAAATAGATAGGTTTTTTTAAACGTCCTTAAGGTATCCGCAAAAGCATAAGTCTTCGTATAAAAAGAACTATTAATGCCACTGCAAGTATTTTAAAATCAATTTCACTTGCCATATGAACATTTTGAAATGTATCACTTTGTGTTGCCTCAGCACCAAGTGCCTGCATCTCTAAAATTTTCGGTGCATAGACTGCACTGAACATCAAAGAGGTGGACACCACTATAAATGCGCTTGCAAATGCTATAGCATCTCTATGACCTATTTTATACTGTCCTGCTTCAAATAGTGAAACAAAAAAAGCAAGGGCATAAACCCAGTAGGAAAATCTGTGAAAGATTTCGCCCATTATCATTCCAGCATTGTAATTATCTATAATCACTTCTGTAATGATTTTATCCGTATGAAAAATTACAGGTGCCACAAAAGCCCCCAAGATGATTACACCGCCAAAACTTGCTGCCAATAATATTAAGTAACTAAAATCTATATATATTCTTTTACTCAACTTTTATAACCTTAGTGTAAAACCTCTATCAAAATCTGCATAATCTTGATAGAAATCTAAATGTTTAATTTTTGCATCTTTTAAATACGACGATATTTTATCCTTTTGGTCATAACCCATCTCACAAGAAAAAAACTTAATCTCTCTTTTTAAGACTTCATCAAGAAGTGCCTTGATTATCTCATCCCCTATTTCACCGCCATACAATGCATTTTGCGGTTCATAGTCTAAATTGGACTCTAGGCTGATTCCATTTTCTATATAAGGGGGATTTGATACAAGATAATCTATCTTTTCACTAAGCACATCCAAAAGAGATCCTAAACGTAATTCTATTCTATTTTCAAGTCCGAATCTTTGAATATTTTCTTGAGCAATATTGAGTGCTTCTTGTGAAATATCCACAGCAATTATTGTAGCATTTGGAAATTTTTTCGCTAGCATAATAGAAATAATGCCACTTCCCACTCCAACTTCCACAAATCTCATATCTGCATTTGAATCAGGTGCATACTTCAGCACTTCATCAATGAGTATCTCTGTTTCAGGTCGGGGAATTAAAGCCCCTGGAGCTATATAAAACTCTTCACTGTAAAAACTCACTTTATTGGTGATATATTCAAAAGGTTCATTCTTTGCCCGACGTTCAACCCATTCTAATAATTTTTCAACATTTTTCAGCTCTGTATTTTGATTTGTAATGAGCCACAATTCATCCACTTCTAAATAGTTCATTAAAAGAAGTTGCGCTTCTCTTGAAGCTCTTGGTATATTAGGGGATAAAGAATCCGTAACACTCTTTAAAAGCTCTTTGACTATATATCTTTGTTCCATGTACCCTCTAATGAACTTTCCACTTCACCGATATCCACGCCAAGAGCTTTAAGTCTTTCAATAACAGGCGGATGCGTATAATGAAAGAAAATGTATAAAGGATGGGATAGTGGAAAACTTTTATTTTCAGTCACTAACTTTTGAAGTGCATTTGCAAGCTCCACAGCTCCTGATGGACCGCCAAGCTCACTCCCCATTTTATCTGCTTCGTATTCATTGTGACGGCTCACCATCCCCATTATCGGCATCATTATAAAACCTAAAACCGGCATAAATAAAAGAAGTAAAATCATCACCAAGGATGGCGATTCACTCATTCCTAATTCTAAGTAAAGAGATTCCGGTAAATTTCCAAAAACACCGAACATTGCAAAAAGCATTGCTCCGACTAAGGCAATGTTTTTATAAATGTCGCCATGTGCAAAATGCCCAAGTTCATGACCAAGCACAGCAAGTAACTCTTTTGTTGTAAGTTTTTCTATCAAGGTGTCAAAAAGCACTACACGTTTTGCTTTTCCAAAACCGCCGAAATAAGCGTTCAACCTTGCATCTCTCTTGCTGGCATCGCTTACAAACACACCTGAACTTACAAAGCCTGTCTTCTGCATAAGTGTTTTAATCTCACTATCAAGAGCTTCATCTTGCAGTGGAGTGAGTTTATCAAAGAACATTGCACGGAACGCCGGATAAAGCATATTTATCATAACAATAACTGCAAATATAAATGTAAAACTCCACAACCACCAAAGATCAAAACTTATCATAATCAAATAAATTCCCCAAACAACCAAAGAACCAAGGATGAGTGTTAGAGTGAACGAAATGAGAGTGTCTTTAATCCAAAGTCCAAGAGATGATTTATTAAACCCAAACTTGGCATCTAAAACAAATTTTTCATAATAGGTGAAAGGTAAAGAAATAACTGATCCGATAATAATAAAACTCATCACTATAGCAATATTTTGCAGGGCATCATTTTGTAAAAAAATATTTTCTTGTAAAAAAGAAACACCCACACCCATCCAAGCTATAAAAACTATATAATCAACAAACGTGCTCACTATACTGAGTTTTTCTTTTGCAACCGCATAATTTCCAGCTGTGAGAAACTTATCAGCATCTAAAAGAATGGCTCTTTTTCTTTTAGCTATATTGATATAACCTATTTGCATCACACTTGTATAAAGAGATATAAGGACATAAAGAGTGTAAATTGAAACTATAGTCATTAACATTAAATCACCTTGAAATTAATTTTATTTCATTGGAATCATTTTAAATGATTCCTCGACCTCAACACGGTCATCACCAGTGTCAAAAAATGTGACAAGCACTGTATATATCATCCCCATAATAATGGCAACCAGCACTATCGCAATCAAAGCCCGTTTTCTTTCTGTATCTAAATTTTCATAATCTTTTATATCTTCTAATCTTGGTTCTTTCATCACTAAGCCTTATTTATATATTTGTAACGCATAATAACAAATTCTAAATAGAAATATAATACACTTTTGTAACTAACATAAGCGGTTAAGTCTTTTTTTTGGATTCTTATTTCGTCACAAAATATAATCCACCACCTTTGTTTCACTCGTGACACTTTTAATCAGTGCAACAACTTTTAAATGTTCTGGGTGAATTGCGTATGCTTGTAAATCTTCTTTTGTCTCAAAAGTGCTGTATAAAGATAAATCAAAGGCTCTCTCAGAATCAGTGAAATTAACTCCCACCTCCATAGATTTCAATACATCAATTTTCTCTAACAAGTCATTCAACTCTTGTGTCACTCTTAGTATATTTTCATCTTGATTCTCATTTTTAAATTTAAATATTACAATATGCACTATCATTTTAATACCTTTTTTAGTGGAAGTGTAGCATAATACACAGATGGAAAATATATTAAAAAAATTAAATGACGCGGCAATATTATTTTTATACTATTTAAAATGGCCTTATTTTATCGGTTACGCTTTACTTTATAACTATGGGCTGAATGACTACCTTCTCTTAGATATAGTATGGTTTTTATGTGGCTTCTTAATTGCAAAAGATTTATATGCCCAATATAAAAAAGAACAAGCACAAAAAGAAGACTCTAAAGAATAGTTTTCCAAAAAAACTGTGCGATTAAAACTATAAGACCGATTCCCACTAAATTCAAAATGACTCCATAACGTATCATATTGCTTACATGCACTGCTCCGCTTGCCATGGCTATAGCATTCGGTGCTGTGGCAATCGGAAGCATGAATGCATAACTCGCACATACAGTGGCAACCATCATGAAAAGAGTGGTGTTTATCCCCGCTTGTTCAGAGACTGCATATATTACAGGAAGCATGATAGATATCAGGGCTGTGTTGGATGTAATCTCTGTTGTGAAGGTGATAAGTGATGCAACAGCCAAAAGTAAAAGTATAGGCGGTAAATCTGTCATAACTAGAAGATACGAGGCTACAGCATCAGCTAGACCTGTTTCACCGAATGCTTTTGCAATTGAAAAACCTGCCCCGAATAAAAACATGATTTGGTAAGGGACTTTTTGTGCATCTTGATTCCATATAAGAATATTAAACGGCGGCGCGAACATAAGTAAACCTGCCCCCAAAAGTATTCCTGCTTCACTTAATCCAAGACCTGGCCAAAAAGGTTTCATCGGTGCATTTAACAAAAGCAATAGTATAAGACCTCCCATGACATAAAGAACTTTTTTCTGTTGTTTATTTAAAGCTTCTTTTTTATTTTCTCTATGGGTGATGACATTGGGAACTTTATAACTTAGCACCAAACTCACCACAACAAACATTCCTAAAACCAGAGGAATCACCATCCACATCCATTGAAAAAATGGAATCATCTCCATTCCCTTATCACTCATAATTCCAAAAAGAATCAGATTTGGAGGTGTGCCAATGGGTGTCATAATTCCGCCAACACTTGCACCATAAGCAATAGCAAGTGCAAATCTCATTTTCAACTTCACATCATCTGTAATAAAAAGAGCAATAGAAATCAGTAAAAGTGTGGTTGTGGTGTTAGATAAAATAGCGCTCAAAAGTCCTGCGGTAAGCGTTAATGAAAAAATCATTCCACGGGGGGTGTTTGGAAAAAATCCTAATATTTTATCGGCTATATAAGTGTGCAAAGAAGTTTTCTCAACTGCTATCGCGAGTAAGAAACCTCCTAAAAACAGATAAATAATAGGATGAGAATAATTCATCGCTGTGGCTTTGGTGCTTAAAATAGAAAAAGATGGAAATAAAAGGATAGGAATAAGAGACACGACACCTAAGGGTAAAGCCTCGTTTGTCCAAAGCGTTACAAGAAATGCAATCAGACCTAAAAGAGTCGCTTGAATGCCTGTAAACAAACTTAACGATAATGCGAAAAAAGCTAAACCGATAAGTATAGCTAAAGCAATTTTTTTTAATTCTTCTTTATACTCTAACATCTACGCTTAACTTGATAGTAAGTCTCTTAAGGACTCTTGTGGATTTTTTCCCTCGAGTGTTTCATACACTTCTTTTGCAATTGGAAGATATAAATCTTTTTGCTTGGATATTTCATGAAGTGCATACGTTGTACCAATACCTTCGGCTACTTCACCGAGTTCTTTGAGTATCTCATCTTGGGATTTTCCTTTTGCTAAGCCTTGACCTACACGAAAGTTTCTTGACATATTTGATGATGCTGTTAAAAACAAATCTCCCGCGCCGCTCAAACCGATAAAGCTTTCTTCTCTAGCTCCATAGACCTTACCGAACCGTAACATCTCAACTAAGCCGCGAGAGATGAGTGCAGCAGCTGCATTTTTTCCAAGTCCTAAACCTTCACATATTCCAGCAGCAATGGCGATAACATTTTTGTATGCCCCTGCCACTTCTGCACCCATCACATCTGTTGAAGTATAGGCTTTGATAAAAGATGGAAAAAAAGATGCAAAACTCTTACTTAGGTCTTCATTCACTGCATTGACAACCAATGCTGTGGGGAGTGATTGTATCACTTCTGCTGCAAAAGATGGACCTGAGAGAAACGCAATATTTTCATTTGGGACATACTCTGCATAAATCTCATTTAAAAATCGCCCGCTTGATGCTTCTATCCCTTTTGAAGCCACTAAAATCTTTTGATTTTTAAAGATGAAATTATCCTTTAACCAAGATGCAATTTCTTGAGCCGGAACTGTTATAACCAAGTACTCACACTCTAAAGCTTCTTGCATAGGTACAAAATTTTCCAGATCTCTGGGCGAACGTGAACTGATAAGCACATCATTCTTTTGGCTAAAAGCAAAAGCTAAAGCCATTCCCCATTTTCCAGCCCCGATTACAGCTATTTTATTTTTCACATTTAGTTCCTATTAGTTTTTCAAATTCTTTAATATCTTCATCATAACCCACCACTACAAAAATATCACCACTTTGAACGATATGATGTGATGCCTTTGATGAATAAATAAATTCACTGCTTCCATCCTCATGATATACAGACATTATAATAATCCCGTGATCCCTGCTCCACTCTATGTCAGTGGGATATTTTCCATCAAACAATGTATGATCTTCGATAGTGATTTGTGAAATTTTCAGATTACTCTTTTCATACAAGATATTGTGCAACACTTCTGTGGCAATCGGTTTTTCTAAAATATCAATAATTACATTTGCTGTTGTCTGCGTACTTGGAATAACCCTTGTGGCACCGGCTAATTTAAGTTTATCCGCACTTTCTTGATCTTCACTCAATGCCACTATAGTCAAATCTTTGAAGGTGTCTCTAAGTGAGATTGTTAGAAATATATTTTCTGCCATATCTTCAAGTATGCAAAATGCCACACAATCATCAATGTTCACTTTTTGATTTAAAGAATCCCAATTATCACTTAAATCAAAACTGTCTTCACCATCAGAACCTAATTTCAAAATATAGATATGCTCATATACTGATTTAATATTTTTTTCAATTTCAAAGGTGTATTCGTTATATCCAAAAATTAAAGCTGTGCTCTTTTTCACTTAGAAACCTTTGTATGAAGATGCGTGTTGAATTCTTTTAGGAATTGGGTGTTTCCTATAACTACAAGGTAATCCCCTTTTTCAAGCAGTGTGCTGTCTATCGGGTTAAAAAGAAACCTTTTTTTAGAGCTTTCATAGACACCCAAAAGCACAATTCTGTATTTTATGTTTTCTAAGCAGCCAACAGTGCTAAAACTTTGTAAAATCCTGTCATTGACAATAATCTCTTCTATATCTATGTTGGTGATGTTTGAACGAAGTGCATGTATAGCTTCAAAAGCGACTGGTTGACCAACAAACTCTTTGGCTATAATCCCCACCAATTCCTTTTCATAAAAAATTTCATTCACTCCTGCAAAATTCAACTTATTTCTATTTGCTTTATTTTTTAATATAGAGAGTATAAATATATCTTTGTTGAATGACCTGATGGTTAAAGCTGTATATACATTTTCCACATCACTATGACTTAGACAAAGGATGGCTTTGACTTGCAGGTTGATGTTTATACGAAGCTTCTTATAACTGTGAATCGAACCCGGATCATAATTTAAAGCAGTGAAACCTTCTTTTTTTGCCGCTTCAACTTTTTGAATATCCTCTTCTAAAATAATCACTTTATTTCTTTTACTAAGCTTCTGAACCACTTCCTTTGCAACTTTCTCATAACCGCACACAAGGTAAAAGTTTTTTATCTTTGCGATATCATCGATAACTTTTAAATCTTTTATCTCATCCAGCTTTTCGGTGAAAGAGGTTACGATGAGTGAAGTGGTGAAGGAAAAAACACCGATACCTGAGATGATGACAAACATTGCAACAACTTGGCCTTCAGCCGACACGGGGGTGATATCTCCATATCCGACTGTGGAGATTGTCACTATAGACCAATACACAGCTTCAAAAAGTGTGTTGATTGAGGAGTTGGGGTTATTCGCTTCCATGACGTAAATAATAACTGATGACACAAAAATAATGATAGATGCAAAAATAAAAAGAGTGAAAAATTCAAACTTTTTGGCTGTGATGATTGAAGTGAATGTTTGAATGCTTTTAGCATATCTAAAGAGTTTAAACACACGAAAGAGTATAAAGATACGGAGTAATCTCAACTGATGGAAAAATGGGATAATCGCCAGTAAATCTATAATAGCTTTCACGGATACAATATATTTTAATTTAGAAAACAAAATATCTTTGAGCGCTTTTGAAAACCTGAATGTATCAGAGAGCATAACATCATGCTCAAGTTGTGAGATTATAATTTTACTGACACTGCTGCTGATCCAAAGTCTTAAAATATACTCTATTAAAAATATAAATGAAATCACATAGTTGTTAAAAAATAGCAATGAATCATTCACATGTGACTTCACTTCCCGAATGAGAATTGCCACGCTGCTGAAAATAAGTATTATCATAAAAATATCAAAATATTTTTTATATTTATAATCACTGTTTTCTAATAAGTTGTAAAAAAATCTTTTTGTTTTTTGATAAGAGCTTGATGTATCTAAATAATATGCAAAATTTATAATCAAACTTTTCATCATAGCAGAGTTTATCCCAGCTTGGCTTTTAGTATTTCATTCACCGCTTGAGGATTTGCACTGCCTTTAGAAGCTTTCATAACTTGACCGACAAAGAAACCGAATAATTTCTCTTTTCCACCTTGGTATTGTTCCACTTTTTGAGGATTTGCAGCAATGATTTCATCACAAATAGCTTCTATTGCACCTGTATCTGTCACTTGCTTCAATCCAAGTGCTTCAATAACACCATCAACTTCAAGGTTCTCTTGCATAAGTTTGTCAAGAACCTCTTTTGCAGCTTTACCGCTGATTGTTTTATCATCAATTCTTTTTGCTAAAAAGCCAAGTTTTTGTGCGTCCACCGGTGAATTACTAAGATTTGCATCACCTTTTAGGCGGCCCTGCAACTCAACTGTTAAAAGTGATGTTGCAGTTTTTGCTGTGACGCCCTCTTCTTGCATCATAGTCTCAAAAAAGTGAGCCATCTCCACACTTGAAGTGATGACTCCGGCATTGTAATCATTCATCCCATACTCTTTTATAAATCTATCACGTTTCTCATCTGGAAGTTCTGGAATTTTGGAGTAAAGCTCCATCATCTCATCAGTTACAACACACTTAAGAAGATCCGGTTCAGGGAAGTATCTATAATCAGCTGCTTCTTCTTTACCGCGCATAGAACGGGTTTCATTTTTATCTTGATCATACAAACGTGTCTCTTGGAAAATCTCATCTTCATATAAACCATCTTCCCAAGCCTCACTCTGACGTTGCACTTCAACTTCTATAGCTTTTTGAATAAACTTAAATGAGTTGATATTTTTCACTTCCACACGGGTGTAAAGTTTTTTATCCCCCTTAGGACGGATAGAAACATTCACATCAACTCTAAAGCTTCCCTCTTGCATATTTGCATCACCGATATCTAAGTAGCGGATGATGGAATGAAGCTTTTTAAGATACGCCACAACTTCATCGCCATTACTTAAATCAGGTTCAGAGACAATCTCTAAAAGCGGTGTTCCGGCACGGTTTAAATCCACTTTAGAGATATCTCCATCGTGAATATTTTTTCCGGCGTCTGCTTCAATATGCGCACGATTCACTCTGATGGTTTTTTTAGTTCCATCTTCTAAATCAATCTCTAAATGGCCATTTTCAACTATCGGTGTATAAAGCTGAGTGATCTGATATGCAGAAGGAGAGTCTGGATAAAAATAAGATTTTCTATCAAATATCGAAGTTCTATTGACTGTGGCATTTATTGCTGTTCCAAGCATAATAGACTTATGCACAACCTCTTTGTTTAAAACCGGTAAAGCACCGGGAAGCGCTAAACAGGTCGGACAGGTGTTTGTGTTTTGTTTATGATTAAAACTCGTCGGACATGAGCAAAAAAGTTTTGTTTTTGTGTTTAACTGAACATGGACCTCAAGTCCAATAACTACTTCAAACATATTGTTCCTTAGATAAAGTGTATTATATTGCTTTGATTTTATCTAAGTTTTGCTTTTAAATTTCATAAACTCAGTTTTTATCTTCCACCACACTCACACTGAAGAACAAGTCGGCAACTCGAAAGATAAACAGTATGACACCGATAGAACCTATAACAATCGCTATTTCACTCAATGGAGGCATAAAAAATATAACTTCTTTCACCTCTTCATATTCACCGTATTTCTCAAATCCCACCCCGAATCTATCGCTCATAGGATAAGCATTTCCACCATATACAAAGATCATCTTTCCTAAAAATGTTCCAACAATAATTGATAATGATGCAACCAATTTGAAGTACTTGTTAAGATAATGTTTAAACAAAAGTGCGAAAGGGATAATAACGGCTAAAAGAATATAGAGATAAAAATAGTATTTAAAACTTCCAAAAAGTATAATTTCCGCCCATTTTTTATCTATAAACAAATAGGCTATCGCTTCATATGCACCAAGTGCAAGAACAAAGTAAAGAGCCCCTCTCTCTAGAGTATGCATCAGAATCTGGCTCTTACATACAAGATATGCGTACAAGCCCATAATAGCTAAAGAAGCTGCAAATGAAGACACCATGAAATACAAAGGCAGTATAGGATACGTTGTCCATAAATGTCTTGCGGAGTTCATATCAAAAAGTTTTGCCTGAACATAAAACTCAACAAACTCAACAAGCACTCCGACAACTATAATCATAAAAGCAACTTTTTTGATCCACTCTTTTTGATGGTTTAAAATCAAATATATCTCCAGTATAACCAAAGGTATATACACCATATACAGCGGCATCATCAACCACATGCCAGATCCATACTGCGGAGATAAAAGCATCCAGTGCACATTTAAAACGTTTAGGTCCATCATAATGGTGAAAAGACCTGCAAAGAGCATACCCAGTCCAAGTGTTAAAAAACCCGCAGCAGGTTTAACAATAATCTCAATCTCAAATAATTCTGCCATAGCCACTAAAAATATAATCCCTGAACCGACATAAATCATATACATATAACTGACAATGTACAAGGACCAGGGAGCTTCGCGTTTGACTTCACCGCCATGACCGAAGACTGCTTCTTTCATGGCATTTGCCACATCTCTGTTTCCAGGATTCAAGCCCGCATCAAATGCTGTTGCTGAGAGTAAAAAATATCTCTCATATATCATCTCAATAACGCCAAAAGCGGCAAGAGCTAAAAACAAATACGCTATGATCATCATCTTATCAGTAAGGAGTGTTTTGAGTCCAACAGAGTTAAGATGAAAATTTATAGGATGATTTTTTTCCACTGCGGTTTCCTTTTTGCTTTTGCTTTTTCTATGATAGGCTTAAATGTGTCCCATGTGTATATCTTTGTATCCGGGTCCACTGAATTCATTGCATAATAATCATCGTGCTCCGGCAATAGATAAAATAACTTCGGCACTGTTTTTTCTTCTTCTTTAAGTACGTAAAACTTTCTCTCTTTGAGCATTTTAACTAAGTCAGATTCTTCATCATCTATATCTCCAAGCAGTCTCACCTTTGTAGGACATGTTGCCTGACATGCTGTGCTCACTTCACCATGGACCAACCTTGTCTCATAACAAAAGCTGCATTTATCCACCGCCACATGTGTGTCATCAACAAAGCGAGCATCATAAGGACAGGCTTCCATACAGCCCTTACATAATATACACAAATCTTTATCTGTCATCACTATGCCACCCTCAGCAAAGTAACTCGACCCTGTTGGACAGACATCCACACATGGAGCATCCAGACAATGGTTGCACTGTGATGGATGCAAGGCTACAAAAGGCTGACCGAATATACTTTTTTCAATCTGAGTTACCCAAATACGTTGCTTATCTGCGCCTAACTGAACACCGTTTTCTTCTTTACAAGCGACTTCACACGCTTTACAATCTATACAGCTTTGATAGTCTAAGGACATTGCATAATTCATATTTACACCTTTCTCACATCAACTACAGTTTCATGCATTGCTGCACTTCCAAATACAGTCTCAACTGTGTCTTCTATTATTAAATTGTCACTCGCACCATTACGGTGGCCAAAAGTAAGTCCTGTGGATTCAGAACCAAAGCCATGCACATAAAATACAACATCAGGAATAATCTTAATCGTAGGATATGCCTTGATTTTCACTTCACCGATAGAGCTTTTAACACTCACCCAATCACCGTGAGAGATGCCTTTTTCATCAGCCTGAGCCTTGTTTATCCATAAATAGTTTTCTTTCATAATATCTAAAAGCATAATATTGTTGGTCGTAGAGTTTTGCGTGTGCTTCGCATCCCGCCCTGTAATGAATTTAAACATTCCCTTTGGAGCTTCACTATAAAGCTCATCTCTCCATACAGGCATAGGATCCACTTTCTTTTTTATCATTGAACTTAGATAACACTCCACTCGTCCAGACCTTGTACCAAGATTCTTTTTCAAGGCTGCGATAGCCTTTTCATCTATACAAGTGTCTTGCACATCGATTTTTTCACCGCCGGGAGTTGTATAGTACTTTTTATCTTCAGGATAGTATTGATATTCATTTTCCGATATCTTTTTAAAGTATTTGTCCATATTCGGATAAAACACACCTTTTTCTTTTAAAGTTTCATAAGCTTCCTCGCCATAAGTGCTAGTGATTATTTCTTCGTTTATCTCTTCTTGTGTTTGCTCATATGCATTGTTAAAGTTATATCCATCATCTTCATATATTGCATCTGCACCACTATCTTCAATCTCTTCTTGTATATACTCATCATATTTAGCAGCTATATCAAACAATGGTCTTGATATTTTTTCACTTAAACCTTTTAAAATATCAAAAACTGCTTTTGTTTCATACATAGGATCTAGTACTTTATTTCTTAAAACGATTGCCGGCTGTGTCCCTCCAAATGATTTTACAGGGTCTTCACGCTCAAAATATGTACACTCAGGTAAGATAACATCTGACATCATCACTGTGTCACTTGGCATTGTGTCTATAGTCACAACCAGATCCATTTTCTCAAGCATTGTCTTTGTCTTAGCAACATTTGGAACACTTTGCATAGGATTTTGCTTATAAGAGAAAAAGGCTCTTACAGGATATGGTGTGCGATCTTCCACAATCATATTTCTAAATCCTATCCATGTGCCGTTTTTCCCGACAATACTTGCCTCATTTCTATCTATACGTCTTTTGTTTGTTGTATATGTAGGCACTTCCACGCTGTGAGAATGCAGATAAAGTTTTTTCCCAAAGACAATCCCGCCTTTGACATCTATCCCTCCGCCGAGAGCTGTAAATATAGCTTGGGCACGACGCAATTGGAAATCTTGTTTACTCCAAGCAGTTCTTCTTCCTTGATAATACACAGCTCTTGGTGCGTTTGCCATAAAATCTCTGGCAATTTTTGTAATTTCATGTGCATCGACACCTGTTATTTTTTCTGCCCACTCCGGAGTATAGTTATTTGTCAATATATGTTTTTTGTATGTTTCAAAATGGTCCACATTTTTTTCTACAAAATCTTTGTTATATAAAACTTCTTTAATCACCACATAGGTGAGAGCGAGTACAAATGCAAGGTCGGTTCCGACTTTAATCCCCAACCATTTATCTGCATGTATCGCTGTATTTGTGTAACGAGGATCCAAGACAATCAGCTTTAAGCCTCTTCCCCGTGTACGTTTAAACATATCCATAGTGTCAGGTGTAAGAATTGCCTCCGCTCTGTTTGCACCCGCCATAATCACATAATTGGCATTTTCTAAATCTGCTTTTCCGTATGAGCCTAAGGTTAGGGTATAACCTGCTATAGTGGTCTGCAAACATATGGAAGAATGGTTTATGAAGTTTTTAGAACCAAGAAGATCTCCCATAAACTGCTTATATGTATGTTCACCCATACCTTCACCCGCACAAAAACCTATAGTGGAACGGTTATTTTCCTCCTCGTCGAGTATCTGTTTTAAACCTTGAAATTTATCAGTTCCATGTAAAATCGCTTCATAGGCTTCATCCCAGGTTGCACGTTTAAACTCTCCTGAGCCTTTTTTACCGATTCTTATCAATGGATACTTCAGTCTGTCTGGATCGTAAAGAGCATGTATACCTGCATCACCGCGGGCACATAACATATTTTTTGATTTAGGAAACAAGGGGTTTGGATTTAGTTTTTTCACTATGCCATCTTCGACATAAGCAAAAGCAGCACATTTATTAACACACATTTCACAAAGTGTGGCAACTATTGTGTTATTTGAAGAAGGTTTTTCTTTAGCCCAAAGAGTGGGAACGGAGGCTAAACTTCCACCAAGAACGCTTAATGCCACTGAGCCTTGAAGAAATTTTCGTCTTGATAGTTCAACCTTCATCTATATGCCGCCTTATATAATATAAGTTTATAGTATTGAAATTACTCTTAATTATGTGTTAAATCAGTCTTGTTATGTTTTGTGTAGATTTTTTTCATCTCAAGCCTGCCCAAGGCGTAAGCTTTATCTAAATCCCTAAAAGAAAAAGTGCTTAATTCATTTAGCTTATCACTTGACACATATATATCGCATAGTTCGATTTTGGTTAAATTATGCGAATGCCAAGTTATAAAAATAATTTTTTTAATCCAGCTTATAATTGATGAGGGTTTTTTATAATCATTTGGATAAAGATTTATCCCTATAATCTTATAGGGTGAAGTCACTAGTCTTTGTACAGGAAAATTATCTATCATGCCTCCATCAGCAAGTAATTTATTTCCTAAGGATACAGGCTTGATTAATGGTGAAATCGAACATGAAGCTAAGATAATTTCTTTTAAATTCGTTCCACTGCTATGATACTCGATATTTGCATCGCAAACATTTGTAACAGCGATATCAAGAGGCATGTTCAACTGAGAAAAAGAGCTTCTGTCTATTAAAGATGAAATAACTTCAGCATCCATATCCACTTTATACAAATAGCCTTTTCCGAGACTGAGTTTAAATATTTTTCTAAAAGCCTTTGATTTTAAAATAGCAAAAATCTCTTTAGAATTTCTTCCGCAAGCTAATGACCCGCCAATCAAAGCACCTATACTCGTTGCGCTTATAGCTTTAATTTTTACATTGTTTTCTTCAAGCACAGATATGGCACCAAGATGAAATGCCCCCTTGGCTGCTCCGCCGGATAAACTTATACTTACTTCTGCCGGAAATTTATTATCTTCCATTCACCATCCAATGTTTCAACTACTGCAGTACAACTCTCAACCCAATCACCACAATTATGATATTTTATTCCATCAATACTTCTAATCTCTGCTTTATGAATATGTCCACAAATCACACCATCATAGTTATTTTTTGAAGCATGCTTAGCCAAAATACTTTCATATCCAGATATAAATGAGGTAGAGCTTTTTATATTATCTTTTGCATACTGAGATAATGACCAATACTTTTTTATACCAAACAATTTTCTTCCAAAGTTTACTACAGAATTTAAATGCAATAATAAATCATACCCATAATCACCTAAAACTGCTAACCATTTTTTTGTCATTGTAATTGAATCAAAAAAATCACCATGTGTCACTAAAAATCTTTTGTTATTTAAGTCCACGTAATCTAATTCACTTTCTATTTTCAACCTATCCCCTAAAACAATAGGAATGAAAGGTCGTAAAAACTCATCATGATTTCCCGCTATAAAATAAACATTTGTAGACTTTCTAGCTTTACGAAGGATTTTTTGTATGACATCTGAATGTGATTGCTTCCAAACAAATTTTCTTTTTATAGCCCATCCATCGATGATATCACCTACTAAATATAGGTTCTCTGATTCATAATCCCTAATAAACTCTAATAATTTTTCTGCTTTTGAGAATTTTGTTCCTAAATGTATATCAGATATAAATATAGATCGAACTCTAATAGCTTCTGTCATTTGAAATGAAGTACCTTATTTATTTTTTAGAATTATAAAGAAATCAGGAGTTAATTTGGTTACAGTAGTTTTTTTAGAGTGAAGAAGTATGTTTTGCGTAGATTTTTTCGAGTAGTTTTGTTTGTTTTTTTGCTTCAAGCAACTTTTGTCTATTCACCGCAAACGCATCGAGACCTAAGATTAAAAATAAACCTAAAAAGATAAAGAAAATGGTTACAACGATTGCTAAGCCTAAACCTAGTGGAAGAAAGGATTTAAAAAGGATAAGAGCACCAAAAAAGACTATCGCCCATGATGCTCCAAGCAAAAAGCTTAGTATTCTATCGAATCTATCTTTTTGCATTGAGAGGGGTTTCTAGTGGTCTTCAACAGCGATTGCAGAACCGATGTATACAGTTGTTAACATCATGAAAATGAATGCTTGTAAAAGTGCCATAAAAGTAAGCAATGCAAATGGAATCATTGGTAGGAACCAAGGAGCAAGCATTAGGATAACCATTAAGAACATATCATCACCTTTTACATTTCCAAATAAACGGAAAGATAAAGAAACAAGGCGAGAGAAGTGAGAAACTATCTCGATTGGGAACATTAACCAATACAACCACCAAACAGGACCTAAGAAGTGTTTGAAGTATTTAACCACACCTTGACGACGGATACCTTCAAAGTTATAGTAAACAAATACAGTGAGTGCTAAAGTTAAAGCGAACTCCAAAAATGCAGTTGGAGCTTCAAAACCTGGGATTACACCGATTAAGTTGGCAATAGCAACAAAAAGACCTATTGTAGCGATTAAAGGAACATAACGACGTGCTGCCTCTTTGCCCATAACATCTGTACCCATTTGAAGAACACCAGAGATGTATGCTTCCATAAGGTTTTGAGTCCCTTTTGGAACCAGTTGAAGATTGCTCATAGCAGATCTTACAAGGATTAACGCTAATCCTGCTGATAATAGCATATGCGTTAAATAAATAAATGTCTTATCGTGTGAAATAAGACCGAAAAAAGTAAACAATTCACCCATTGGCGTGCTCCCTCGTTTAAAAATTTACGCAATTATAGTCAAAAGTCTATTAAAGAATTATTATTTACTTCTTTTTTTCTTTAATTTTTTTCGCTTTAAAATTTCGATTTGCAATGTTTTCTAAAAATACAGTTGCATAAGAACCCTTAGGAAGTGTAAAAGCTATACTAAAGACATTGAAGTCTTTGTTGTAACTCATCTCTATATCTTTTGGAAAAATAATCGCAGGACGGCGTAAACCTTTTTCATATAAAAATTCATCATCGTATTTCTCTTCAATCTTTCTTGCTTCACCACGGGCACGGTATACACCTCTTCCGCATAAAAGACCGGTTGGCATGATTTTTCCATCTTCAAAATCTTTTGCAGGGATTTTTGAGGGAGTGAAAAGTTTATCTTCAGAGGATAAATAGATATCGCCTTCAAGCAACTTATATTTTCCCCCGTTATGCTCACGGGAAAAAAGAACCCTTTCTTTTAACCATTCATTAAAAAACACACTCTGATAAATAGAAATCAAAAACTTTTTCAATTTCGCATCTTCTATAAACTCTTCACCGGCTATCATCGCTTTGGCTTGCTCTATAGAATCTCCGTCTCTGCCAAATCTTTGGTAACCGAAATAATTCGGGAGTCCCTGTTTTTCACTTTTTCTTGCCAGTTTTTCAATTCTTCCGGCTTCAATATTATCAACACCATAGAGTTTTATATGAAAACGATTTCCCGCTAAATCTCCCATACGTATAGAATGGTTATGTTTATGTGTGCCTATAATTTTTATCTGCGGATGTCTGAACTTTTTAAGTAATTTTTCATATTTCAACTCTACTGAGATGTATTGTGTGGTTGTTGCGTGCTTATCTTTTAAACCTGCATAACCGATTTTTTCTGCCGGAATATTTAAAAATTTTGCAAAAGCAGCTATCATATCCCATGTTGTAATCTCAACTTTTTTAACATGAATAACTAAAAAATTACCCTTATCTCTTTTATAATCTACATGAGGGATTTCATCTACGATAAAGTCTTTCTCGTTTTGCTCAAATACGAACTCCATAACTTCACCGTTTTGAAGGTATTCTCTTGGTATTTCATAGTCTCTTGACATTTATTCTCTCTTTTATAGTTGCAAGAGTTTTAACTCTTTAGAAGCAATCGCTATATCTTTTTTGATTGCTATTCTTAGTTCATCCAGATTATCAAACTTCTCATTGTTTCGTATAAACGACACAAAACTGATCGCCGCTTTTTTATCACAAAACACTTCACCATCGAGTATATGTGATTCTATTGCAAAACTTCCATCGGTGCTCACACGATGACCTACAAATGAAACAGATGGATGGTAATGTTCTTCATCATCTATTCTTGTAAGTGTTGCATACACTCCCTCTTTTGGAACAAGATAACCGTTTGTAGTGATGTTGATAGTGGCAACCAACTCTTTTTTACCTATCCCCTGTCCTGATATATGCTCGCCTTTAATTGTATAGTTATGTGCTAAAAATTGGTTTGCACCTTTTATATCACCGATAGTCAGCTTTTGTCTTATTTTATGAGAATGGACTGAGTCTCCGTTATGTGTCACCTCATCCACGACAATAACTTCACCATCAAATATATTTTTCAAATCATCAAAAGAGCATTTACGGTTTTTTCCAAAATGAAAGTCATAGCCGACAACCATCTTTTGGAGTTGTGGAAATTTTTCTTTTAAAAGCGATACAAAACCTTCACCGTCTAAATGCCTGATATCATCCAACTCTAAATAAACGATAGGATGATGCGAAAAGTTCTCTCTTTCCTTTTTTGGCGTAAGGTTTGCATAACCGGTTTCTATAACCACAATGCACCCATCTTCACCAAGCTGTGAAAAAAGTTCTTGATGTCCGACATGCATTCCATCAAAACCGCCTATAGCTATGGCAGTTGTCTTATCTAAATTCTTCAATCTCGTTTACCTTAGCTTTGTATGTTTAAATCTTAGGGAAGTATATCTAAAGCTTCATAAAACATCATTGATTGTTCTATCTTTGACTTTTTAACTTGAAATCTTTTAAACCCCAAAAAGCAAAAGTAAGACAGGCAGTAGTAATAAATCAGCCACTATTGCCATAAACATGGCAAGCATCGTCAACAAGCCAAAATAGATTGTCGGAATAAAATTAGATAATGTAAGGACACAAAAACCTATGATAATAATAGTCGATGTATAAAACATTGCTGTTCCTATGCTGCTGTGAGACTTAAACATAGCTATTTTAGTGTTGGTATTCTTCTTATACTCTTGAGTGAATCTGTAAATATAGTGTATCGTGTCATCAACAGCGATTCCTATACTGATGGCTGCGATAGTTATTGTCATCATATCAAGCGGTATATTCATCCAACCCATAAATCCAAAAATCACACTCACAGGGATGGCATTCACAACTATTGCGATGGCGGCAATTTTGAGGTTTCTAAAAAGTGCTAAAAACATGGCAAAGAGTATCAGTAAGACCACTCCTATTGTTTTAATCTGCGAATCAAAAAGGGACTGAAGCATGTTGTTGTACATGACTAAAAGATTTGAGACCTGATACGCTTCATGCTCTTTATTAAGCATATTTTTCAGATCTTTATCAATTTTCTTGAGTAAGAGATCTCTTTGCAAATCAGTTTGAGAATCAATCACTCTTGTGCTGATTCGTACTCTGTTGTTTTGTATATCTATATAAGGGGATAAAATTATTTTTTTAAACTTCTCGGGTAACTCTTGATATAAAAGTGCAAGAGTGAGACTGTCTGCCTCTTCACCGTCGTTTATAGTTTTAATGATTTCACCGATTGTTGCCAGGGACAAGACTTTTCCTATTGGCTCAAGTGAATCAAGATAATCATGAACTTCTTTTATCTTTTGTAATTTATTTTTCGTAAACCAATATGTTTCTTTATCGCTTTTAGTCTCAAGAAATTCATCTGCAAACTCATCAAGTTCTTCATCACTGTTTTTTTCAATAACTTGTATAGATTTTACCACATCACTGTTTTCTTTGAATGTCAATATGACATCAAGAGGCGTTGTGCCGCCGAGCTTTTTATCAATCAGTGCCATCCCTTGGTATATCTCTGTATCTTTTTTGAAGTAGTCTATAAAACTGTTTTCAACTCTGAGCTTACTTGCTCCGGTGATAGAGAAAACAACAAGAAGCACTGCCATGGCTAGGATTGTTTTTTTATAAGCATATGCTACATGAGCCACCCTGGAAGTGAATGGTCTTGCCTTACTTTCACCATTTTTTATTTCATTAGGTTTAAAGAGGATAAGAACAGTTGGAAAAAGTAAAAAAGTGCTTATAAGAGAAACTGTGATACCGATGCTCATCATCCAGCCAAAATTTATGATAGGAAGTATATTGCTGATTATCAAAGAGCTGAAACCTGCTATAGTGGTGATCACTACAAAAAATGACGGTTTAGCCATTGAGGTGATGGTGTTTAAAAGTAAATTTTCTTGGGACTCAGATTCGTTAAGAGAGTAAAGCTCTTTGTATTTTATGATGAGATGCACCACCAATGACATATTCATAATAAGTTGTAATGAGATGAAATTTGATGACACTATAGTGATCTCCCAGCCAAACAGAGCTAATAACCCACTTGTTATAAGAAGAGAAACAGTACATATAAAAAGTGCCAGTGCAACCCAACGCATTTTTTTAAGTAGTATGTACAAAACTGCTATTAGAAGTATCACAATGATAGATCCGAAAATTCTTAAGTCGTATCTAACAAACTCCACCATATCGTCTGCAATCATTTCTGTTCCACCTAGGTGAAGTTTCACTTTTTTGTTTTCAGACTCAAAGGTTTTTAAGATGCTTCGTATATCCTCAAGTGACTGATGCATACTTTCTCTTGCGCTGTCTCTGTGTGCTTTAAGACCTTTTTGTGCATCTTTAAAGCCATCTGTCTCATTCTGCATTAAAGCTCTTTGTTTTTTTAAGAGTGTGAATCTATCTCTTGCATCTAAAAGTTCAAAATACTTCTCATCTCTTTTTAAATTTAAAAATAATACAGTCGTTTTAAAGTCACTGCTTACTAAATTTTCTTTGTAAAAAGGTGAATGTAAAAATTCTTCTTTAGCAAGAGCCTTATCTAAGTTTTTAGATTCAAGGGTCGGTATACTCTTCATTAGCTCTTTGATGGGTTTTGGTGGAGATTGCAAGAGAGGGACATTCACTATAGAATTGATAGATTCGACTATATTTACGTCTTGAATTTTTTGGCTTAAATGCTTAATATTTTGTATATTAGTTTCACTTAAGAGTTCATCTTCTATACTATAGACCACCACTAAAAAACTTGGTGCTTCAAAATGTTTTTCTATCTCTCTTGCATACTCTAAATCTTTATCGCCCTCAAGCAACAAAGTCTCAGCACTTGCATCTATTTCAAGTCTCAATGCAAAAAAAGTCATTGTAAGTACAAAAACAGCCATAAAAAAAAGAACTGTTTCAGGGTGTTTTAAAATGTGGTTTTTATAGAGATTTCTCAGCATGTTTTTTTTATCATTTATCCAAGGCATCCATAAGCTGGGCTATAGTTTTTGTTTTTAAAAAATCTTTAAATTGCGCACTATCCGCTTTGAGGATACTCACACCTAAAATTTCCACATCATAAATCAACCAGTGATGTTTTGAACTCGGTGTTTCTTTAGGTTTATAAAACTTATAGGTGACCTCTAGTTTTTCACCGCCATTGACAAGATCGGTGACAAAATATATTCTATTTTCTTTTGGTTGGAGAATCTCTTTTATTTCAACTTTTTCATCTGTATATGCATCAAGTTTTGAGGAGTAGGATTTCTCCATTCTTTTTACATAAAGCTCGGTGAATCTTTTTTGTTCGTCTTTACCGAGTTCATTCCAAGTGTTTTTTCCAAGACTCAGCTTTGCCATAATCTCAAAATCAAATATTGACTGTAAAGTATGTATGATGTCGCTGTTTCTTTTGCTCTTGGATAAACTTTTATCTTGAACTATCAGAATAACTTCATCAATCTTAGTTAGCAGATGATTTTTTAAATCCAACTGTTCATTTGCCATCACACTTTGTGTGAATATAAATAAACTCCACACCAATAAAAAAAACCTTGCTATATACTTCACCGCTTACTCCTTGATTTGTTTTTCTCTGCGCTGTTCATAAATATCTCTTAAATAAGGATACAAATCCACAGCATCTTTTTTTATCTTCTCATACATTTGGATATCTAATGAAAACTCATTTATATATTCATAACTTTTCACCGCCGCATACTCTTTTTTAGTGTCCGTTAAGGTGAAGTGATCCCTTGAAGTGTAGTCGATCGGACTAAGATAAGCATCCGGAATTAAACTGATTGCGTCCCTTAGATTTGAGGGTCCCAAAATTGGAAGAACGATATGCACACCGCTCCCCACACCGTAAAATCCGAGAGTTTGCCCAAAATCCTCCTCATGAGCCTTTAATCCAAACTCACTCTGTGCCGGATCAAAAAGCCCTGCAACACCGATAGTTGTGTTTATAAGAAACCTTCCGGTTTCCTCAGAGGCATCTTTAAATTCACCTTGAAGAAGATTATTCACAAGTCGTATAGGGTAATATAAATTATGAAAAAAGTTAGCCACACTTTTTCTTATCTCCACATGAAGCACTGTCTTGTAGCCTTTTGCCACAGGAGTTAAAAGATAAATATAAAACATATCATTAAACTCTGTCATAATCCTGTTATAGCCACTCAGCGGATCATACAAAGGTTCTGCTTCAAGCTCATCACGAAACTCATCAAAATCATCCAACTCCGTATCATCGCCGGATTGTTCATCTGCAATCGCACTTTTTTCTTGCTGCTGAGCAGTTGCAACAGGTGTGTTGATATTTTTTAAACCGCATCCGGAAAAAAGGATAAACAACAGAAAAAACGGATAGAACATTTTCATTGATTATTCCTTGTAGTATTATGTTAAATGATTATATTGAATCTATTATGAAAGTTACGTTAAGGTGCAGTGATTAAATAAAATTATAACTCTGCATGCACTTTTTTATACTTTAATAATATATTGCAATTATTGCAAAAGCTAAGAAAAACATCAAGTGAGACATACCCTCAAAGTAATTTGTCTGCCCTTCATCTGTTGTCTTCCAAGCTAAAAGAACCGTTAAGATCAAGGCACCTATCTCTAACGGGTTGAAATCCAAAGTGAATCTTATACCGCTAGCATATGCCAGTGCCATTAAAACGGGAACTGTTATAAGAATAGAAACTGTTGAAGCACCCATGGCAATGTTTACAACTCTTTGTATTTCGTCATTTTTAGCCGCTTTTATTGCAGTGACTATCTCCGGTGAAACTGCAATAATTGCAATTACAAGACCTGCTATACCCGTAGAAACACCATACTCTTTAGCAAGTTTTATCCCATCAGATGCAAACACTTCTGCGCCAATGGCAATAATGGCAATAAATAAAAATATAGACGCAATTAATCCGATTTTATTAAACTTTTCAAATATATAATTATCTTCTTCATCTGCTTCAGTCATTGTTCTTTTCATTCTAAAAACTCTGCTTTTAGCTGTAGTTTTAAAGAAGTGTGTATGCGTTCGTGTTTGAAACACTAAAATAATAATATAAAAAGCCATCAGCAATATAGCAATCCACATCGAAGCATCTTCAATCACAGACTGTTCGTGCTTACCTAAACTTAACACACTCGGAACAAGCAAAGCCGCTGCTGTGACAAAGAGTATAGTTGTGTATGCACTTGAAGTCTCTTTGTTATGTTCTTGTTCTGTGAATTTTAAACCGCCTAGGAACACTGCTAATCCAAGGAGTACATTCATATCTACAATAACCGCAGAGATAATGCCGCCTTTGACTGTTTCAACAACAGAAGGATCAGAAACCGCCTGTAGTAAAATAATATATAAGAGCATTATCTCAACAACCACAGCACTCAGTGTTAAAACAAAGCTGCCATAAGGCTCTTGCAGGCGTTCTGAGAGTATCTCTGCCACTTCTGAAACAGTCAGAGAAAGTGAGCCTATACCAATTGCTGCAAATAATGTGGCCATACCGCCTTGCCCACTTTTATGAAAGTAAAATGCGACTGCAATACTTATGACTCCTAAACATATATCCCAATAATCTTCAATAAAATATTTAAGTTTTTTATCTTTTTTTTCTAAAGTTATCTCCAAATCGCTATCCTTATAAAAGTATAATAGTTGCTAAACCTAAAAAGCTGAAAAAACCAACCACATCTGTCACAGTTGTAAGCAACACAGTGCTTCCAATAGCCGGGTCAACACCTGCTCTTTGTAAAACAAGGGGTATAACACTTCCGAAAAAGCCCGCACTAATGAGATTCACCACCATAGAAAGTGCTATAACAACTCCAAGCATCGGGATGTTGAACCATAGATACGCGATAAGCCCGATAATCACCGCAAAAATAAAACCATTCACCAAAGAGATAAGCACCTCTTTAATAATTGTTTTTTTAGCATCCTCGCCTTCGATATCCCCCAAAGCCATTTGACGAACGGTGACCGTCAAGGTTTGCGTTCCTGCATTTCCACCCATAGAAGCAACTATAGGCATCAAAATAGCCAATGCCACAAGAGACTGAATCGTACTGTCAAAAATACCTATCACTAAAGAAGCTGCAATAGCAGTCATTAGATTAAGTCCCAACCAAACTGCCCGTGTTTTTCCAATTTGAAACATATTTTCTTCTTGCTCCGCTTCATCATTAACCCCGGCAAGGTTAAAGATTTGTTCAGTCGCTGTTTCTTGAATGATGTCATAAACATCATCAGAGGTAATTCTCCCTATAAGTATATTTTTATCATCTAAGACAGCAATTGCATTAAGATTATAGTTTGTAACCATCTCAACAACTTCTTTAATGTCAGCATGATGATGTACAGAATAATTTCTATGTTTATCGTATGGAATATCTTCAAAATTCAATTCCCTCTCGAAAATAATCAACTCTTCCAGCCCCACTGAGCCTAAATACTTATTTCGATTATTAACAAGGTGAACATGCCAAATATTATCAATTTCACCGCTTTCTTTCAATATTTTTAAGCGTCCAAGTGCATCACCGATTTTTTCAGTTATATTTGCACTGAAGAGTTCTGTCTGCATATAAGAACCGGCTTGATTCTCCTCATAAGCGATAAGCTGTTCAAGCATCTCTTTATCTTTAGTGTCAAAGCGTTCTAAAATGTCTTGAGATATCTCTTCGTGCTCTTCACTGATATTTTGAATCAGTGTGGCTGCATCATCGGTGTCCATAAGAGAGGCGATATTTGCAAGCTTTCTAACACTTAATATATCAGCTGTCTCTTCTTGAACATAATCGGGTAATTCACAAAGAACTTCTGCAAAAAGATTTTGAGGTATTTTTTTAATAACCCTCTCATACTCATCACTGCTCAAATCCCGCAGTTTGAGTAAATCCATCGCAATATCATAAGGGTGAACACTTGTGTCACTTTGCTTAAATAGATTGATTTCAGATTCAATAATATTTAAAACTGTTTTGATCTCTTCTTCATTTATATCCATAGCAATTTTCTCCTTTTATGTTTTAAGTTCGGAATTATATATAATAAATCTTAATTAAATTTTTATTATATAAATAATTCACTTATCTTTGAAATATGTTAATTTTAGTAACATATTTCAGC
>JACKQG010001750.1_pt1 | contig 29407 bp, 26 predicted proteins | sample 8237621 | NCBI WGS metagenome assembly JACKQG01 (sample SAMN15677084, study PRJNA649215) | marine metagenome | biome: marine; feature: Black Sea; material: saline water; isolation source: suspended particulate matter (SPM) from the Black Sea western gyre | collected 2013-06-09/2013-06-10 | depth... | reverse complement strand
CAAGGCTTTTTCAAGTACCCACGAGAGGATTCGAACCTCTGACCTACGGATTAGAAGTCCGTTGCTCTATCCAGCTGAGCTACGTGGGCAAAGTCTCCATTAACAGAGTTTTAAAATTACAGGACTTTATGTTTTCTGAGCAACAAAGAGATTTAAAAAGTCCAAAATAATGATACTGATTTATTTCCATTTGGTTGAACATTAAATCCAAGTTGAGGTATTTTTTTATTTTGTAAATATGTAACATGAATTGCAGAAATAATATGATGACTAATTATTCCACCAATAATAAAACTGCCTACTTTTGATGACAAACTCGATGTAATTCTCATATTATCAAATTTATTTCTATCTTCATTATTTCCCCATTCCCATTGAAAATTAGGATTATTTTCATCTAATACTAAATTAAATTGGCGTTGCCGTTCTTTATTTTCATTAAATTCAGAAAGTGATGGGTAATTCCCTACATCAACGGCCATCTGTAAAGACATATCTGATAAATCAATTCCAGCATATTCATTTGCATACGCAATATATGATTTTTCATAATGATTACTTGTCCAAACTGTACCTAAAAAAGATAGAATTAATACACTTTCTTGTACAAAGAATTGTTTTGCTGATTTAATATTTCCTTCTTCTAATTGTCCCCAACCCGGAATTACCAATGACTTTACCAATGATAATTTTGATTGTTCCACACATAATACGGTTGAAAAAATTGCTAAAACGATTAAGATTTTTTTAATCAATTTCTGTCCTTTTTAATTTTATTCCTAATAAACCAAATGTAAAAATTAACATAATCCAAGAAAACACATCTCCATACTTTGAATAAAATGTTAATTCTTTAAATAAATGAATTGTTGAAGAAATTCCAACTTTTTCATTTAATGTTGTTTCTTCTAATATTTCTCCTGATGAATCAATGATCATTGATATTCCTGTATTTGCCGACCTTACCACAACTCTTCTATTCTCTATTGCCCTAAAAATAGATTGGCTTGCATGTTGTTGAGGTTCTGGTGGAGTTTCATACCACCCATCATTGACCAATACGGCAATAAATTCAGCACCTTTTTCAACAAATTTACGCACAAGTGATGGATATGTTGATTCATAACAAATGACTCCAGAATAAGTTATATCATTTGTATTGAAAAGTGTATAATTTTCTCCAATATCCCAATTTGCCTGTCCTAAATTTAATTTTTTAAGTGAAGGGAATACGGATGAAAATGGAATATGTTCCGCCATTGGTACAGGGTGAATTTTTTGATATGATTGAATTACACCATCATTATTTAATAGCCCAATTGAATTATAATATTTTTTTTCATCTTTCGTTTTCACTATTTCAGGAAAACCTGTTAACAGATCAAATGAATTTTCTTGAAGGAAATCTCTTATTAACACTTCAGTTTTACTATCAACTCTTAAAAAAGTAGTCACTGCTGTTTCTGGCCAAATTAAAAGCTCTGTTGAATCAGTCAAAAATATTTTTGAAGTTTCAATGATATGATTTAAATTTTTAATTGGCCCCCTACCCCATTTATCACTTAAATGAAGATTTGGTTGAATTAAAGTAATATTCATTTTGTTTGTTGAAGGAGGTAAGTTTGAAAGCAAATACTTTCCGAATACAAAAGGTAACGCAAAAATTAAAATTGTAATAAATAAATATTTTTTCTCTCTTAACTTAAATAACTGAAAAAGACCAATATTAATTAAAATCACCCAAAAACTTATACCATATACCCCTGTATATTCAGATAATTGAATTGGATATAAATATTCCCATTGTGTATTTCCTAAAACAACCCATGGAAAACCGAGTAACCCTAAACTTTTTAAATATTCTACTGCAACCCAAATTATAGCAATTACCCATATTCCAATCCATGGGGAGACTTTTTTAATCCTAAAAAAAATTACCCCAAATAAAATATGAAAAATAGTTAAATATAATGACGCAGAAATCATTGTTATTTTTGCAATTAATGGTGTCGTACCAATATTCATTGATAACCAAAAAATTTGAGTAATCGAATAACTAAATCCAAACAGGAACCCCGCCGAAATTATTCTTTTATAAGTTAATAAACTTTGAATTGAATAAAGGAAGGGGATTAATGAAATCCACGCTAAAAATCCAAGCGATAATGGATGATGTGCTAATCCTGTAACGAATCCAGATAATACACATAAAATAAATTTTTGATTTACGGAGGGTGAAAACATTATTTTGAATCTAAAAATTCCTGTAAAATTAAACAAGCTGCCGTTGAATCAATATTTGCTTTATTTCGAGAGGGAGATTCATTTTGAAATATTAAACTTTGTTCTGCGGATTTTGATGATAATCGTTCATCGAGTATATGAATTGGAATAGAGACTTTACATTTTAAACTTTCTACAAAATCTCGTACAATTATAGTTTGTTTAGAATCTAACCCTTTCATATTTAAGGGCATACCTACCACTAATTGATTTACTGAATTTTCAGTAATAACTTTTTTAATTTCATAATAAAAATCAGGAGTAATTTTTCGATCAATTGTTCTAAATGGTTTTGCAAAAATATTTAATGGATCTGATAATGCAAGTCCAATTCGTCTTTCACCATAATCAACTCCTAAAATACGATTCATACTTTTGGAGTATATTCCTTCTTCAATTCCTTTTTTAAAATCTTTCCTGCTTTAAAATGAATTTTTCGGTGAGCAGGAACAAAGACTTCTTCATTTGTTTTCGGATTTCTCGCTCTTGGTTTTGCCTTTGTTGGTTTAACTTCAAATATCCCAAAGTTTCTAAGTTCTAATCGCAATACATCGTGTTTTTCCAAGAAGATACCTGTCATTGTATCTAATATTTCATCCAATATAATTTTAACTTCTTTGTCTCCTAAACCCAATTGAGCAGAAACTCTTCTCACGATATCCTTTCGTGTATATGTTGCTGTTTTCATATTATACCCTTTCAAGATAAATTAATCCCTTAACATTTCGAATTTTATTTCTTATTCGAGCAAGTTGCCGTCTATCTCTCACTTCAATTACCAAATTAATTGTTGCCATTCCATCTTCAGATTTTGCATCGATACTACTAATATTTATATTTTGATTTGAAAATTCTGCCGTAATATTATTTAAAAAATGTTTACGGTCTTCACCAATTACTTTTAAAGGAACTAAAAAATGCTGTTTTTTTGAAACATTCCAATCCACATCAATAAACCGATCTTCACCATCTAATACAGGCAAGTTTTTACATGAATTCCGATGAATTGTAACACCTCGCCCTCGCGTAATATATCCAATTATTTCTTCTCCAGGAATTGGATTACAACATTTACCGAAATTCATTAATGTATTTGAAATTCCATCAACATTTACACCTTTTGCATTCCCTCTTGCTTTTTCTAAAAATCGTTGAGTAAATGAAGGTTTATCATCTATTTGTTTTGTTTCTACTTCATGTGGAGTATATTTCTCAATAATATCCCGAACCATTAATGAACCATTTGATACACCTATATATACTTGATCAATTGAATTCACTCCCAAAAGTTGAGGTGATTTAATAATTTCCTTTAATAATTTTTTCTTTTTTAATCGACGAAGTGTTTTCTCTAATATTTCCTTTCCTAAAGAAATGGATTGATTATTTTGTTCTTTGTTTACCCATTTTTTTATATTTGTTTTTGCTTTTATAGTTTGAACAAATTTTAACCATGCATAGCTGGGATTTTTACTTTCAGAAGTAATAATTTCAATGCTATCACCATTTTTCAATTTTGTGTTTAATGGAACAATTTTCCCATTTATTTTAGCACCAATACAATGCATTCCAACTTCAGTATGAACTTCAAATGCAAAATCTACAGGAGTTGAATTTTCTTTAAGTTGATACACATCTCCCTTGGGAGAAAAAATAAATATTTCTTGTTCAAATAAATCAATTTTTAATAATTGTAAAAACTCTTTTGGGTCTTCATTTCTATCTTCATCTTGCAAAACTTCAACAAGCTCACGAAGCCAACTAATATGTTTATCTAGAGATTTAGTTGATTTTTTATTTTTCCCCTGTCCCTCTTTATATGCCCAATGTGCAGCTATTCCAATTTCTGCAGTTTTATCCATTTCTTCGGTTCTAATTTGAATTTCTACAATTCGTCCATTTTTCCCAAAAACAGTTGTATGCAAAGATCGATATCCATTCTTTTTTGGAGTAGAAATAAAATCTTTAAATCTTGCCTGTAATGGAGTATAAAGTCCATGTATATATCCTAAAATAGTGTAGCAGTCCTCTAAATTAGTAACAATCACCCTTATTGCCATTATATCCATTATTTCTTCAAATGGCTTACCTCTGGCTATAATTTTACCTTGAATTGATGAATAATGTTTAGTTCGTTTCAAAATTCTATAGGATATTGAGTCGTTTTCTAATTTTTCAACAATAGGTTGAATAAAAATATTCAAGAATTTTTCTCTGTCAGCCTTACTAGATTTAACTTTTTTTAATAATTTTTTATATACCTTTGGTTTAACGGTTTTAAATATTAAATCTTCATAATCACTTTTAAGTTTATTCATTCCCAAACGGTGAGCTAATGGTGCATAAACATCTTTTGTTTCATTTGCAATTCGTCGCTGTTTAATTAATGGTAAATGTTCAAGTGTTTTCATATTATGCAAACGGTCTGCAAATTTTATAATAATTACACGAATATCTTTTGCAACAGACAAAAACATTTTCATGAAATTTTCAGCCTGTTTATGCTGACGACTATAAAACTTTATCCCCGATAATTTTGTAACACCTTCTATTAAATCTGCAATTTCTTGATTAAATTCTTCAGAAATATTTTCAAGAGAAATATCTGTATCTTCAACCGTATCATGTAATAACCCAGCGATTATTGTATTTTCATCCAATCCCCAACTTGCTAAAATATTACCAACAGCTGAACAATGATTAAAATATGGTTCTCCAGATCTTCTTTTTTGACCGATATGAGCCGATTCACCAAACTGATATGCTTTCCATAAAAAAGCTTCTGATTCATCTTTTAATTTTTCTTGGCGATTTAATGTATTAATTATCTCATTGAACGGATTTGGTTTTCCACCATTTAATGGAAATATATTTTTTAATGAATCTAACAATGATTATCCATAAAAAGGATCATTACTATATTGATCTTCATGAAATTCCATATTCTCAAACCGTGCATATTTATCAACGAAAGAAACCTTAATTATACCAGTTGGTCCATTTCTATGTTTAGAAATAATAATTTCACCTAATCCTTCATCTTCTTCTTTTTTTGAATACACGATTGGGCGGTATACAAATAATACAACATCGGCATCTTGTTCAATTGCTCCACTTTCTCTCAAATCAGACATCATTGGTCGTTTATCCTGTCTTGCTTCTAATGCTCGTGAAAGCTGAGATAACGCAATAACAGGGATATCTAAATCTTTTGCGAGTGCTTTTAAAGATCGTGAAATAAATGAAATTTCTTGTTGACGACTTTCTGTCCTACCCGGTACATTTAATAATTGTAAATAGTCTATAAATAAAGCATCAATGTCAAATTCAGCTTTTAATCTTCTTGCTTTTGCTCTCAATTCCATAATATTTAAATCTGCAGAATCATCAATAAATATTTGTGCCTTATTTAATTTTCCAGCTGCTTTAGATAGTTTTTTCCAGTCTTTGCTAGGTAATCTTCCATCTCTAACCAGATGACTATCTACTTTAGCTTCAGCAGTAATTAATCGTTCAGTCAATTGAGTCACCGACATTTCAAGACTAAAAACTCCTACTTTTAAATTATGTTCAACTGCTGCGTTTCTTGCCATGCTTAAAGCAAGGGCTGTTTTACCCATTGATGGTCGCCCTGCAAGAATAATTAAATCTGATTTTTGAAAACCCGAAAGTTTTTTATCTAAATCAGTATATCCCGTTGGAACACCAATAAACTCACCTTTTTTATGATTTCCCCATTTATCTAAAACATCGTGTAATTTCTTACTAATAGGTGTAAAACCACCTCGAGAAAAATTTTGAGATAATGCAAATAACTTTTTTTCTGCTTCATCTAAAATTGCAGTCACCTCACTTTTTTCATCATAAGCAAGAGATGATAAATCGATTGAAGTCGCAATAATATTTCTTAATGTTGATTTATCAGCTACAATTTTCCCATAATATTCAACATTTTCAGATGAGGCCGTCTCCGTAGATAATCCTGAAATATAATATGCCCCACCTACATTTTCTAATTCACCATTTTTTTGTAATTTGTCAACAACTGTAATTGTGTCTATAGATTCATTTTTTTCAAATAAATCTAACATTGCTTGATAAATTTTTGAATGTGCAGGTTTATAAAAACTATCTACTTGAACTTTGTCTATGACTTTAGGAAGTGCAGAGCTTTCTATTAAAACACAACCTAATAATGCCTTTTCAGCTTCAACTGACTGAGGAGGTAAGCGTACTTCTGAACTTTGGTCTGTCAAAATTTATCCTCTTTTAAATATTTATTTCTCATGTTTTTAAAATCTTCCCATGCAGGTCTTTTTAAATTTGAATTTTTTATTAAAGCATCAGGATGATAGGTTACCATTAATTCAATTCCATTATATTGATATGTATTTTTTCTCATTTCATTAAGGGGTAAATCAATGTGAAGTAATTTTTGCCCTGCAATTTCACCGAGAACAATTATTAATTTAGGATTAATTAAATTTAATTGTGTATCTAAATGAGGAATACACTGATCAATTTCATCTTGCTGAATATTTATATTATTAGGAGGTTTACACTTTAAAATATTTAATATATAAATATTTTTTCTATCCAAATTAATTGCTTTTAATATATTATCAAATAACTCACCCACAGCTCCTACAATAGGTTCACCTATTAATTCTTCATTTTCGTTTGGAGCCATACCAATGAAAACTAAATCGGCATCAGGGTTACCGATGCCGAATACAATATTTTTACGATTTAAACTTAATTTGCAATTTTGACAATTATTAATTTGATTCTTAAAATCATCTAAATTGGTTTTTCTATCAACCGAAATATTTTCTTTTTTTTCTAAATATAGAAAATTACCGTATAATTCTTTTTGCTGTAAAAGCCATTGATTACGCAATCTCCCATTCATTTTTCATTAGTTATCTTGGGTTTGTTCTAGTTTCCATTCAAGATCACCTTCTAAATATTCTTTTAAAGAAGAAACAATAACTTTGTCTTTTTCAATATATTCTTCAATTTCAATCTCGCGAACACTATCTAGGCTCTCAAAGTCTTCTTCCTCATCAATGACATGAATTTTATTGATTTGTCTCTCTTCAATAACTTGTTTTGATCTTTTCCCAATAATAACGACACTTTTATAAATATCATCATTAATTTTATTTAATTCACTAAATGGTAATGTTACAATCATTTGTTTAAATTTTCCTTTATTATGTTTTCAATATCGTTTGTTGTTTCTTCTAAATCATAGTTAATAAAATGATGTTGGAAATTATCTTTATATTCCAACTCAAGATCTAATCTTTTTAATCTTTTTTTAATAAGTGTGATTGGAGTATTAGCTCTCAGTTTTAATCGTTCCTCTAATACTTCTTTCTTTTCAGTAATATTATCTCCTGGAGGTTCAATAAAAATTGATATGACTTCATCTGGGAATTCCTCAGTAATTGATTTTCCACCTTTAACATCAATATCAAGTAACATTATTTTTCCTTCATCTAATGAATCATCTAATGTTGACATCAATGTACCATATTTATTACCGTGTACCCATTCCCATTCAATAAAATCACCAAAATGAGCCATATGTTTAAATTTTTCATCTTCCATGAAAATATAATCGATACCATCAACTTCACCTTCTCTAGGCTCACGGGTTGTTACCGATATTGAGAATGTCCAATTTGGATTTCTTTTTAATAATTCCTTACAAACAGAAGTTTTACCAGTCCCTGATGGGGCTGATAATACAATAAGTTTACCTTCACTCATAATATATTCTGTACCTGCTCTCTTATTTTTTCAATTTCATTTTTTAAATTAACAACTAAATGGCTCACTTTTGTAATATCAGTTTTTGAACCAATCGTATTAACTTCTCTACCTATTTCCTGTAAAAGGAAATTCATTTTCTTTCCAATCTGGTTATTAGATTCAATAAGAAAATCTTTAAATAACTCTGAATGAGCTTTAAATCTTATAATTTCTTCAGTGATATCTCTTTTTTCTGCAATTATTGCAATCTCTTGAGCTAATCTCTGTTCATCAATTTTTACATCATTTATTAAATTACTGATTCTTTTTTTATACTTTTCAATTTGTGTATTCCAAGTTGAATCAGTAATTGATTTAATCTCTTCTACAATTTGGTGTGAGATATCAATTCGTAGAGCCAAATCATCACTTAACTTTTGACCCTCTATTTTCCGTAATTTCTGCGTTTCCTGTAATCCTAATATTAAACTTTTTTTAAGACAAATTTCAATCTGTTCTTTGTTTAATTTTGTTTCTTTTTTAACAATTTCTTGATTATTTAAAAAATATTCAATATTTGGTTTATTTATATTTTGAATTTCTGATGAAATTTCATCAATTAATCCCATATATTGTTTTAATCGAGGAATATCTAAATTAATTTCATCTAATAAATCGGTCTCTGATTCAATTTCCATTGAAATAGAAACCCGACCTCTTTCTAAATATTCTTTTACTAATGTATTTATAATAGATTCAAATTCATATAATATACGAGGTAATTTTAAATGAATATCTAAAAATCGACTATTTAATGATTTAATGCTTACACGAATTGTAATTCCATCATTGGAATATTCAGCATTACCAAATCCAGTCATACTATAAGGCATATACACATCCTAAGGTTTTAATAATTTTTGCCATTTATTTGCCATATTTAAATTAAAAACTAAATCAACTCCATGATGAAACATATTAAATGTTTCTAGTTTTTGATACCCGGCACCATATTCAATTGTAATTCCTTGAAAATTAAATATAATCCCAGCACTGTATTTTATCTTCTTACTATGTCCCAATATAAATTTGATATTATCAACTAAATTAAAATCAACCCCAAATGAATAATTAACTTTATCCTTTTGACTTGGAAAATAATTTAAATTTGAATTTAATTTCAATTCCCCCATTTTGTAACTTAAAGGAAATATCAATTCAAATGGAAATAATTCAATAGAATTATTTTCCCAAAAAGTAAATGATCCTGGTGCAGAATTAATTATTATCCCATATTCTACATTTTCAAATCCAGGATAAAATACACCTATATTATAAATTAATCCATATGATTTTTCAGTTGATAAATTGGAAAAATGTGGAATAAAATTAATTCCAAAATTATAGTAATCATAAATTTTCGTTGAGAAATTAAATAATAATCCAAAATTACTATGATTATAGTATGAAACATTATCATAATTGGGTACATCATTTTCAAATAAATATTGAGTATTCGGAATATCAGGAATTGATATATATATAACTCCAATATTATAATTCCAATTGTTTATATATTTTTGAGGAAAAATATATAATGAAGAGGAATATTTATTTGAAAAATAGGAATTAAAATTAAATCCTATTAATTGTTGGGTTGTATTTTTTACAACTGGGTTTGAAAATATGGATAATGATGAGTGAGCTGGAAAATTTATTGATCCTGCACGAGCAAGAGACTGAGCAGATAATGGTAAATTAGAATATATTGATGAATTTCCTGTTAATTTAATTGACGAAAAACCAACGGAAATAAAAAATATAATCCAATATTTAAATATATTTTTAATCTTTAAACCTCATGTTTCTTTTTCAATTCGTCAAGTTTTGTCATTGCTTCTATTGGTGTTATTTTATTTATATCAATTTCTTTTAAATCATTTAAAAACTCACTTTGTTTCTTAGAAAATAAATCCATTTGAAATTCTTTTTTCACTTCTATACTTGCTTTTACATTTTCATTTGGATTTTCATTTAGTTCAAACAGGATTTCTCGAGATCTTTGAATAACAGGTTGTGGAATACCTGCAAGTTCAGCAACATGAATTCCGTAACTTTTATCTGCACCACCCTCAATTATTTTTCTCATAAATACAATTTGATTTTCATATTCTTTAACTAAAACATTTAAATTAAATGCATTTGGTAATTCTTCAGCTAAATTAACTAATTCATGATAATGGGTTGCAAATAATGTTTTTGAAGCAATTTCAGGTTTATTATGAATATATTCAGTAACAGCCCACGCAATTGATAATCCATCATAAGTTGATGTACCACGACCAATTTCATCTAATATTATGAGACTATCTTTTGTTGCATTATTTAAAATATTTGCCGTTTCATTCATTTCAACCAAGAATGTGGATTCACCAGCGGTTAAATTATCACTCGCTCCAACTCGTGTAAATATTTGATCTACAATTCCAATTTTAGCAGAATCCGCTGGGACAAAACTTCCAATTTGTGCAATTAAAACAATTAAAGCAATTTGCCTTAAATATGTACTTTTCCCTGCCATATTTGGACCTGTTATAATTGCAATTTGCTTTGTAGTTGGTTCTAAAAATATATCATTGGGAATAAATTGTTCATCTATTGGTAATATCTGTTCAATCACGGGGTGACGCCCATTTTTAATTTCAAGTAAATTTGAAATTTCAATTTCAGGTTTACAATAGTTATACTTATCTGCCAATTCGTAAAACCCACAGATTACATCTAAAAATGCCAAAATTCGTGCATTATCCTGAATAAGCTTTGAAAATTCAAGAATAGATGTTCTTAATTCATAAAATAGTTCAGTCTCTAATTCTAATATTTTATCATTTGCATTTAATATTTTATCTTCAAATTCTTTTAATTCAGGAGTAAAGTATCGCTCTGCATTTGTCAAAGTTTGTTTACGAATATAATGTTCGGGAACTTGATCAATATTTGATTTTGTCACTTCAATAAAATAACCAAACACCCGGTTATATTTAATTTTAAGATTATTTATTTGCGATGATTCTCTCTCCCTAACTTGGTATGATGCTAACCATTTTGTCGCATCATTTTTTATTTCTCTAAGTTCATCTAGCTTTGAACACACACCCGTTTTAATCACATTTCCTTGTGATAATTTTACTGGAAGCTCTTCTTGTAGTCCATTAATTATGACTTGAGATATTTCACCCACATTATGAAAATCCATAAATAATTTTTTGAAATTTTTGGAATTTATTTTTTTTACTTCAGTTTGAATTGTATCACCAATAATTAAACTTAATCCCAATTGCTGTACTTCTCGCGGGCTTGCTCTATTCACCGTTAAGCGAGTAATAATGCGTTCGGTATCTGATAACTTTTTTAAATTAAATTTTATATCTTTTACAATATTTTTATTTTGAAATAAATCTTCAATTAAATTATGCCTAAATTCAATTTGTTTTTTATTTGTCAATGGGCTTCTAACCCAAGATTTCAATAATCTACCACCAATTGCTGTTAATGAATAATCCAAACATTTAACTAGTGAGTTATCATCATTTTGTGAATTTAAAGAATTAAAGATTTCTAAATTACGAATTGTAAATCCATCTAAATTCATAAATCCTTTTTCCTTAATAATAGAAATTGAAGATATATGATTTATATTTGCTCTACAATTTTTCTTTAAATAATCTAATATAACCCCACTTGAAGAAATTGCTAAATTTAATTTTTCTAATCCAAAGCCTTTTAAATTTTTAGATTTAAAATGCTCAGTTAATCGATTATAACATGACCGTTCATCAAACATCCACTCATTATAAACTGTAAATAAATAATCATTCCCTATTCGAGATTTAAAATCATTCAATTGGAACTCAGGTACAATTATTTCGCTCGGTGAAAATTGTTGAATTAAAGTTCTTAATTTTGAAAGATTCCTTTCTCCTGTTTTAAATTCACCTGTAGAATGATCTAATATACTAAATCCAAATTTTCCATCGGCACCAAAAAGGCACATTAAATAATTATTTTCTTTTTGATTTAAAAATTGGTCTGTAATTGCAATTCCTGGTGTTACAACTTCAACCACTTCTCGCTTAACAATTCCTTTTGCTTTTTTTGGGTCTTCAACTTGTTCACAAATTGCAACTCGTAATCCCGCTTTTAAAAATTTGTGTAAATGTTGTTCTAAAGAATGGTATGGGAAACCCGCCAAAGGTATAGATGACGCCGCACCATTTGCTCTTTTTGTAAGAGTAATTCCTAATATTTTTGATGCTTTTATTGCATCATTTTCAAAAGTTTCATAAAAGTCTCCCATTCGAAATAATAAGATTGAATCGGGATGATTTTTTTTTGCCTCCCAAAATTGTTTCATAACAGGTGTTGGTGCAGTTTTACTCATTAACTTAATAATTTTCTTTCATTACCATCACGATAGGTGATTTTTTTACGATCAAAATATTCAAGCAAAGGCACAGCATATTTTCGAGATGTTTCTGCTATATCTTTAAATTCAGAAATGGAAATTGATTTATTTTTTAATAAAAATGAAATCGTTTTCTCTTTCAATAAATCAAAATTATTCTGTGTAAACATTAATGTTTCAGTCAAACGAATAATTTCATTTTTCATTTCCCCAATTTTAATTAACGGAATTAATTCCGATTCAATGACACCTGTTGTTTTAGAAAAATCATTTAAATTAGAAGATTGAAATCCTTCTTTGTTTAACTGGGTTATAATTATATTGTATAATTTATTTTCTTCATTTGAAAACTGAACTTCAAAATTTATAGTACTCCAAAATTCACCATTGCGTTTAATCGCTTTCTTACCCTCCAGAGATATTAATCGATTTTCAATAAATTTTTTATTTCCACCAATTTGTTGATATATTTCTTCAGACAAAGCACCTGGTTTTAATCTATTTTTTTTCTGAAATAATTCTAATATATTTATTATTCTATGTTCAACCTCACCTAATTGATTTTCAGTGACTAACCAAGTTTCATTTTTATTATTTATATATTTCGCTTCTGAAAATTGAGCAATTTTCTTTTTTAATAAATCCCCATTTATTCCAAACTTAATATTAATATTTTTTTTATCAATTGGATTCACCCCTTGATATTGAATAATATTAATAATTCGTTCATCATCTGTAAACTTAGAAATTGATTTTATATATTCCTTTTTTTCGCTCCATTTCCCACATAAATGTGCATCAATTACTTGCCCACCACCGATGGTAACAACAGGTGAGAATCGCCGTATAATAAACTTATCATTCATCGTCGCAACTAAAGGTTCTTCCAATTTTATTATCACGCTTGCACTTTCACCCGAATGGATTAACTTTTTATTTAAAATTGAAATTCTTGCCATTACTTCTTGAGTACCTAAATGAATTCGTACGCGTTGATTTTGTTTAATTTCAATTTTAGAATTTTTTAAATTTGTGATATTTGCACCAATTTCTTTGGTCGATAATAAATATCCAATTGATGTACATTGAAACCCTCGTTTTACCGAATTTTTATCTAGGCCTTGAAAATTAATTGCGGCTCTATCACCGAGATTCACCTGATTCGTTTTTGTTTCATGGCTTTGAATTCCACGGACTTTTACTTTTATATTCCCAGGAATGATTTCAACTTCTTGACCAACTTTTATACTTCCTGATTGCACGGTTCCAGTAACAACGGTACCAAATCCTTGAATTGTAAAAACACGATCAACGGGAAGCCTAAAAATACCATTATCACTTTTAGAAGGAATAATTTGTGATAACTCAATAATAGCTGTTTTTAATTTATCAATACCTTTATTTTGTATTGCTGATACATGAATTATTGAAGAGTTATCAATTCCTGCTTCCAAAAGTAAATCTTGAATTTCCATTTCGACTAATTCAATCCATTCTGAATCGGCTAAATCAATTTTATTAAGAGCAACAATTACATTTTGTATTCCTAATAAATTTAAAATTTCAAAATGCTCTTTAGTCTGTGGCATAATTCCATCATCAGCAGCAATAACTAATATTGCACCATCAATGCCACTTGCACCCGCCATCATATTTTTTACAAACTTTTCATGACCCGGAACATCTATAAGCGTAATCTCATCATTTAAAAAAGCAAATCCTAAATCAATGGTCATTCCCCGGCGAAGCTCTTCTTCTAAATTATCAGTATTTGTTCCAGTTAATGCTTTTACAAGTGATGTTTTGCCATGGTCTATATGGCCAGCCATTCCGATAACAACTTGATTCAACTAAATATTTCCAATATTGATTTTAATAGGTGGTCTTGTTGATTTTTGAGTATTGCTTTTAAATCAATATTAAATTGGTTATTATGGATATATCCTAAAATAGCTGGTTTTTGTGATAAAAATTTTCGATGTAATTGTTTGGGTTTTAATAATTTAGATTTAAAACTTAAGGCTCGACTTTCAATATTCTGAGTGGGTAATGACCCGCTTCCTGCCTCTACTTTTGAATTAATTAATTTTAATCCCGAATTCTTTAAAATTTTAGATGAAAGGTTTGAGATAATGAAATTACCAATTTCCTCTAATTCAATCATTTTTCGTTGAAAGAGTGTCCATGTTAAATTTTGTGGTTTAATTATTGTTGAATTATAATAGGTTCTAAGTGTTTCTTCTAAAATTGTATAAATTATTTTATCACACCGTAACGCCCTATATAATGCATTATTCCGAATTTTCTTAATAACACCCTGTTTCCCACAGATAATTCCACATTGTGGTCCACCAAGAAGTTTATCACCACTAAATGTAACGGCATCAACCCCAGCTTTTATATAAAATTGAACAACAGGTTCAAATGGTAATTCAAGTTTTTGTAAATCTGCCAACGCACCACTTCCAAGATCAATAATAAGTGGAATTTTTCTCTTTTTAGCTAATAAAACAAGCTCTTCAATTTCTACTGATTTAGTAAATCCTTTTACAATATAATTACTCGTATGTGCGACAAGAAGTAATCCTGTTTGTTTCGTTATTGCATTTTGATAATCTTTTAAATGAGTTCTATTTGTTGTACCAACTTCAACTAAATGACAGCCTGCTTTTTTAATTACATCTGGAATTCGAAAAGAACCACCAATTTCAACTTGCTCACCTCTACTCACAATTACTTCTTTTTTCTCACCAAATGTATTTAACGCTAATAAAACAGCGGAGGCATTATTATTTACAACTATAGACTCCTTACTTCCCGTTAATCCATCTAAAAGGAAATTTACATGATTTGCTCTTTCACCTCTATTCCCATTATTTAGATCTAATTCAATATTAATATACCCAGATAATTTATCGAATGAATTATTTAAAATTTCCTCTGAAATAGGTGCTCGACCTAAACCTGTATGTAAAATAATTCCTGTTCCATTAATTACAGTTTGTAAAGAGGACGAATTTAGTTTTTCTAATTCATTTTTTATTTTTGGAATTAAATCTGTAACTGTTAAATCATTTCCATTCATTATCTCATTTCTAAATTCAGAAATTGACTTTCTAATTGTTTTTAGAATTAATCGGTATGGTAAATTATATTGAATTGCATTTATAGAATCCAAAATATCATTAACAGAAGGTAAATTTCTTAATTTTTTATTATCCATTTAAATCAAATTAATTATTTTTTGAGTTTTTTATCACATTTATTAGCATGTCAATTATTTCTTTTGATTTAAAATTATTCAAGACCGTTAGAATAAAAATGCTAAATTCTTCGTCTGAAAAATATTTCTCAAACTCATCTATGATAATTGAATTATCAAGTATTTCATCCACATTTTTTCCATTTGATTTTTCAATCTCTATCCAATTTTGAATTTTAAAAATTTCATCTACAATTTCTTTTTCATTCAAAATAGATAAATCTAATTTTGACATTAGTTTATTAATTCTAATTCATTCACAGAATCATGTTGTTCTTCTGCAACATATAAATCAGCATATTGCTTGTACACTTTTTCTTTAACAAAAATTTCAAAAATATCTTTATCAATATGATAATCATTTCTCATAAACCCTAGAATACGCATGGATTCAGAAAGTTTTTTGCCCTTTTTATAAGGTCTATCTTTTGCAGTTAAAGCTTCATATATGTCAGCTACAGCCATTACTTTTGCCTGAATACTCATTTCATTGCCCGTTAAACCCATTGGATATCCTGTGCCATCAATTTTCTCATGATGACCGCCAGCAAATTCAGGTACCTTTTTTAAATGTTTTGGGTATGGTAAATTATTTAGCATTTCAAGAGTAACTACGATATGATTATTAATCTCTTCTCTTTCGATAGGATTTAAAGTCCCTTTAGAAATTGTTAAGTTTTCAATTTCATTTTGGGTTAATAATGATTTTTTAATCCCATTTTCAACCCATGTTTTTTTTCCAATTTCTTTAATCTTATTTTGAATTTCAATGGGCATAAACTCAGCACCTAAATTAAACTTCACAATTAAGTCTAAGTCCGAATTTAATTTGCTAATATCTGAATTGTATGATTTTGTTAATTTATTTAATTCAGATATATTTCCATTTTCTAATAGTAAAATTTTATCCGATAAAAATTCAATTTTTCGTTGGTCTTTAACAGATTGAAAACGAGTTTTAATTAATTCTATCCGATCGAAAATAGTTTCTAATTTCGTGGATTTATCAACAACATGTACAGGAGTAGCCACTTTACCACAATCATGTAGCCATGCTGCAATTTTAAGTTCATACTTTTCATCATCTGTCATTTTAAAATCTTTAAACTTACCTGTTGTCTGTTTTTCTAATGCCTCTGCAAGCATCATTGTTAATTCCGGTACGCGTTGACAATGTCCACCTGTATATTCAGATTTTCTATCGATTGCAAGTGCAATTAATTTAATAAATGACTCAAATATTTCTTGAAGATCATCAACTAATTTTTTATTACTTAATGAAATCGCTCCCTGAGATGCAAGTGATTCGATCTCTTCAATAATTTCTTCTGAAAATGAAATCACCTTACCATTTTCATCCCGTGCATTAAATAATTGTATTACACCAATTGTCTCCCCTTCATGGTCTTTCATTGGAACCGTTAAACTTGATTGAGATTTAAACCCTGTTGCTTTATCAAATTTTTTCATACCTGAGAAGTCAAACTGTTTTATTTTATAAGCATCTTTTATATTTACAGCATCGCCTGTAATTGCAGAGTAAGCGCAAACATTTAATAAATTTTTATCTCCATTTTCTAAAATCAATTTTATAGGCGGAAAGTTGATTTCATTCCCAGATATTCCACCCTGCCAGATATTTAATGGTTCATTTTTAATGATACTAAAAAATAATTTATTATTATTAGATTGATATAGGGTACTACCTGCGGCATTTGAAATTTTGGTTGATTCATCCAATATCATTTCAAATAATTTATCGGTATTTTTTTCTGTAGATAATGCTAAACCAATTTTATTTAATTGTTTGACTCTATCTATTAATTTTAAATATAATTTTTTATAGTCCATATAATTAATTGTTGGTTAATATTGTAAATGTAAAATAGAATTAGAAATAAACGCTTACCAAGAAGAAAATTTAAATTCTAAAAAAAAAGCTCCAATTGGAGCTTTTTAATTTTCGATTTTTATTTCCGAGCTCTCTCTTTAATTCGAGCGGCCTTACCTTTTAATTCCCGAAGGTAATATATTTTAGCTCTTCTCACTTTCCCAAGTTTTACGACTTTAATATAATCTAAATTAGGTGAGTGATAAGGAAATATTCTTTCAACTCCTACACCGTTAGAAATTTTTCTAACCGTAAAGGATTTATCCAATCCATGTCCTGCAGAAATTGAAATTACAACTCCTTCAAAGACCTGAACCCTAGATCTATTTCCTTCTATAACTTTTACACCAACAGCTACAGAATCACCCGTTCTAAATTCAGGTAAATCTGATTTCATTAAATCTTTTGTCGCTATGGCTACTTTATCCATGGTTGTCTCCATTCATATTAATTTTTAATTTTCGCTAACAAATCTGGTCTGCGCGTTTTCGTTTTCTCAAATCTTTTTTCTTGTCGCCAATTTTCTATTTTACCGTGATGCCCTGAAAGCAACACTTCGGGTACTTTTAACCCCCTAAAGTTTTCAGGTCTTGTATAATGAGGGTAATCCAATAATGGATTTGTAAAAGAATCGGTTTCGGCAGACTCAATCTTACCGATTACACCTGGAATTAACCTAACAATTGAATCAATAATAACAAGCGATGGTAAATCACCCCCAGTTAACACATAATCTCCAATAGAAATTTCATCTGTCACAAATTCATCTCTAACGCGTTGATCCAATCCTTTATAATGTCCAGAAATAAATATTAGATTTTCTTCTAATGATAATTCTTTTGCAATTTGTTGATTAAAAACCTCACCATCAGGTGTTGGAAATAAAACTCTATATTTATTTCGATTTGAATTTTCATCAATTATTTTATCAATAATTCTAAAAATTGGCTCAGGTTTAAGAATCATCCCCACACCACCACCAAATGGTGAATCATCAATACTGTGATGAGGAGGATCTGCAAAATCATATAAATTATAAAAATGATAATTCACAATCCCATTTCGATTTGCACGCCCTAAAATACTTTCATTTAAGGTAACTTGTGCAATTTTATCAAATGGAGATATAAAATGAATTTCCATTTATAATCCTAATAATTCATCTAATTGACAAACAATTATTTTCCGATTCTCTATATCAAAAAGCTGGATAAATTCTTCAGCAATGGGTACCATCACTTCTTTTTTATCCATTTCAATTAACAATAATGGGTTTCCTGGAATTTCAAATGTATCTTTCACAAAACCAATTATTTGATTTGATTCATTTAAAACTTCAAATCCCATATAATTTATAGGGTCTGCATCATCTAAGATATTCTCATCATTTTCTTTTTCGATTAAAATATCACCATGTTGAAATAAAATAGCATCATCAGCTGATTTTACATTTTTAAATCTCACTAAATGCCGACTATTAAACTTCTCAATTTTCTCAATGACTGCAGGTAAAAACTCATCATCTGCTAATTTCACCCAAACTTCTTTATCAGGGATTAATAAATCATTTTCCTGATTCAAAAGCTTACAAACCATATCACCATTATCCTTATATGGATTTTTTATGTGACCTGATTTGATAAATTTAAGCTGTCTTTTAGTCGACAACTTCCAGAAGCGCTCTTTTATCTCCTGCTTTAGATGTACCCGCAGAAAGAATAATTCTCAGAGCTGTAATATTTCGCCCTTTTTTACCAATTACCTTTCCTACATCATCTTTGGCTACATGCAATTCATAAATGGTTGTGCTTTCAGTATCTAAAATATTTACCTTGACCGCATCAACATCATCTACAATTGCTTTTATTATATCTTCAAGTAACTCTTTCAAACTTAACTCCTAACCTGATTATTCACTTTCTTTCTTAGCCGGTTTTTTTTCAGCTTCAAGTTTTTTTTCAGATTTTTCATCAACAGGATTTTCTTCTTTAGCAACTTTCTTCCCAGCCTTTTTTGGAGCTTTCTTTTCAGTTACTTTAGATTCTTCAGGTTTTTCATCTTCTGAGGGTTTATCAGTACTTACTTCATTAACCTTTTCTTCTTTAGCAACTTTCTTCTCAGCCTTTTTTGGAGCTTTCTTTTCAGTTACTTTAGATTCTTCAGGTTTTTCATCTTCTGAAGGTTTATCAGTACTTACTTCTTTAACCTTTTCTTCTTTAGTTGATGGTGGTGTTTCTTCCACAGTGTTATTTTCAGTTTCGCTTTCAGCAGAAACTTCAACAATTTCTTCATCTGATTCAAGATTTTCTACAGGTGCTTCTTCAACCACTGGAACTTCTTTTGTATTCTCAGCTTTTAAAGATTTATTTGAATGCCATTTATCCAATAACTGTGCAACTTCTTCTTCTGATGCACCATTTTTTTCTAAATGCCACTTATATGACAAACCTGCTTTTTTGAATAATCCTTTGGCAGCATGAGATGCACTTGCACCAATTCCTAACCAATGTTTAATACGGTCTTCATTCAAGTTAAAATGGTTATCCTTATTTAAAGGATCAAACCATCCTAATCTTTCAATTTCAACACCTTCTCTTCTTGTTTTTGAATCGATTGCAACCAATCGATAAAATGGTCTTTTACGGCGACCGAGCCTTTTCATTCTAATACGAACAGCCAACTGTTCTCCTTATTCACTTATAAGTTAAACGGCATCCTCTTGAATCCTTTTTTACTGAATCCAGCCATCATTTTCTTCATTTGGAAGAATTGTTTCAGTAATTGATTTATTTCGAAGAGGCTTCTTCCACTTCCTTTTGCAATTCTTTTTCGTCTTGAACCATTAATAATATTAGGGTTCTGTCTCTCTTTTACAGTCATTGAACTAATCATCGCATCAACCCAAATTAGTTGTTTTTCGTTCACATCACCGACAGGCATTTTATTCATACCTGGTACCATTTTCATAATATCAGAAATAGATCCCATCTTTTGAATCTGTTTCATCTGTTGTTGAAAATCTTCAAAATTAAATTCTTTACTTACCATTCGTTTGGCAAGTTTTTCAGCTTCTTCAGTATCAATCACTTCTTGGGCTTTTTCAACTAAAGATATTACATCACCCATTCCAAGTATTCGATTTGCAAGCCGATTAGGATGAAAAATTTCTAATCCATCTAATCCTTCACCGGTACCAATAAATTTAATTGATTTACCTGTTACTTTTCGAATTGATAATGCGGCACCACCACGAGAATCACCATCCATTTTGGTCAACACAATACCAGAAATATCAATTTCATCATTAAATGCTTTTGATGAATTAACAGCATCTTGACCTGTCATTCCATCTGCAACATATAAAATTTCATCAGGAGTTGATAATGAAATTACTTTTTTCAACTCATCCATTAATTCTACATCTATATGTAACCGACCCGCAGTATCAATAATAATCACATCATTTTGATTATCTTTTGCTTTTTTTAGCCCATTTTTTACAACTTGCAATACATCTTTGATATATTCACAATAGTAATCAACTTCTGCTTTTTTGGCCATCACCTTTAATTGGTCAACAGCACCTGGTCGTTGTAAATCACCGGCAATTAATATTGGATTTTTCCGATATTTCTTTTTCAAAAAACGAGCCAGTTTTGCAGTTGTTGTTGTTTTACCTGAACCCTGCAATCCTGCCATTAAAATTGTTGTCGGTCCGACTGAATTAAATTTTATTTCAACTGAATCACCACCAAGAAATTCTGTTAATTCATCATTTAAAATTTTAATGAATTGTTGCCCCGGTGAAATTGACCGAATCACTTTTTCACCCGTTGCTTTTTCTTGGACTTTTTTAATAAAATCCCGAGCAACTTTAAAATTTACATCAGCTTCAAGTAATGCTCTTCTAATTTCTCTAGAAGCCTCTGTTACATTACTTTCTGTAATCTTTCCATGACCTTTTAAGGTCTTGACTACATTGTGTAATCTATTTTGAAGTTGTTCAAACATATATTAAAATACCAAAATTAACAATGGGCAAAGCATAGTAATATAAAACCCTATTATTTATATATACAAGATTATTGATTATCATTTATAGAGAGTTTTTTTATAATAAAAATAAATCTATTTCAACAATATCAATTTCTGCGTTTGTGTAAAATTAATTAACCTCATTTTAATAAAATATACTCTATTTAAATATTTACCGGTATTTCATTAAATTGTATAAAATCCTATATTAAATTATACTCATGCAAATGTTTAAAAATATATAGCATTCCTCCAGCCAAATAATTGGTATCTACGCGGTAGCCCAAATCACTTCATTTTTGTGTATTATTCAGCTCTAATCAAAGTATAAATTATAAAATATGATTATCTATTTATTACTCTATTATGTGCGGACGAAAAACATTAACTAAATCGAAATTAGATATTATTCGTGATTTATCAATTGACCAATGGGATGATTTAATTGATTATAAACCAAGTTACAATATTGCTCCTACACATCAACATCCAATCATCATTCAAGAAAAAGAAAAACGAATTATAAAGCAAATGAAATGGGGACTTATCCCATCATGGTCAAAAGATGAGTCTTTCGCTTCTAATATGATTAATGCAAGGCAAGAAACCCTTTCAGAAAAATCATCTTTTAAAGATTTAGTTAATTCTCAGCGATGTTTAATTCCAATTGAGGGGTATTATGAGTGGAAAATTATTAATGGACAAAAACAGCCATATTATATTTTTACTCAAAACAATGATTTATTTTGCCTTTTGGGTTTATGGAGTCGTTGGAAAAACTCTCTTGGAAATATAATTGAGTCTTATACCGTTATTACAACGAATGCCGATAACCAATTAAATCATATTCATCATCGAATGCCTGTATTCCAAAAAAATAATATGGATAATTGGCTGAATACATCTCTTGAATATCAGTCATTTGATTTTAATAATATTAATTCTGAATTAGAATATTATCCGGTGTCCACATTTGTAAATTCTGTGAAAAATAATAGTGATAGATGTATTATGGAAGCTCAGATTAGTCAACAAAAAAGTTTATTTTAATTATCCGACTAATTTCACATCAACAGTTCGTTGCAAACTTTCCAAACGAGATATTGTAAGCGTATAAACATTGAATGATTTTTCAATTTTACCATGAACTAAAAAGAGTGTTTCCCAATTAAGTAAATCGCCATATTTTTTATATATTTCAGGAAACATCACACATTCATAAATATCGGTTTCATCTTCAAAAGTAACAAACTCCATTGCCGCTTTACTTTTTGTGGCTGTGATTTTCCGAGTGATGAGTACACCTGCAAATACAACTTTCTTCCGATATAGTTTATGAATATATATTGCTTTTTGAACACGATATTGAATAAATGAGTGATATTTTTTTAATGGATGTTCACTAATAGGGAACCCAAATGATTCAATTTCTAATGTTATTTTTTCATTATGTGTGAGTGAAAGTGTATTGATTTTAATTTCTACAGGGTTGCGCTCTTCTAACGGTTGTAAATAAAATGATGCTGTTTTAAGAGCAATTTCTCTATGATTCATTTGCGAACATAATTCAATAAAGCATCCTGCATTTACCAGTGCCATTGCATCCGCCATGTGAATATCTGTTCGTAATAAAAAATCATCTAAGGACCTAAAATCACTATTTTTTCTCTCATCTAAAATAGAATTAATTGCCTTTTCTTGCAAATGATGAATTGCCATAAACCCCATGCGTATTTTATTCCCTTTGCCTTTATATTTTTTTTGACTTAGGTTAATATGTGGTTTAAGAATATATATTCCAAATCGTTTGGCTTCGCTCATATAGGCATAGGTAGAATAAAACCCTCCTTGATTACTAATAACACTCGCTAGAAACTCAGCAGGAAAGTGTGATTTTAAATATGCACAGGTAAATGATAACATTGCATAAGAAGCTGAATGTGGTTTGCAAAATGAATACCCAGAGAAAGATTCAATCATTGCCCATAATTTTTCTGCAAGCTCCGTTGTATATCCATTTTTATTTGCTCCTTTAATAAATTTCTGTTTCCAGTATGGAACGGTGTGTGCAAGGGAACTACGAGAAATAACTTTTCGGATATAATCAGATTCAGCATAACCAAATCCTGCAATTTTTCTTGCTACCGTTGAAACTTGTTCTTCGTAAACCATAATCCCATAGCTCTCAGCAAGGCAAAGTAAATCAGGATGAAGTAATTTCCACGGCTTACCATGAATGCGTTCTAACATTAAATTGATAAATCGGTTTGCGGCGGGACGAATAATTGATGAATATATGACAACATGTTCAAAATCTATATGTTGAGACTTTGCAAGTAATTGCCTTGTTGCAGGGCTTTCAATATAAAATATTCCCATAGTTCGCCCCGATTTCATAAGCTCAATTGTTTTAATATCTTCTGTTGATTTAATTTGATGATAGTCCATGTATTTATTGCGGTATAATCCTAATTGATTTAGCGTATCACGCACAACTGCTAATGATCTATTTCCAAGTATATCTATTTTTAATAATCCACTATCCTCAACTTGGTCTTTCTCCCATTCTACAATTTGTACATCTTTAGGTGTTTTTAAAACAGGGACATATTTTTGAATTTCATCAGGGACAATAATAACCCCTCCAGGGTGAACCGACGAATTTCGCAATGCACCTATTATTTTTTCACTTTGAATTAATATCTCTTCAAGTGTTTTATCTAAATTTATATTTTTAAATCGATTATCTGTTTTAACCCAGCTTGCTAATTTTCGATGACGCGTATGATATCCAATGCGTTTTGTTACTGATTTAATTTCCTCATTTGAAAGTCCATATACTTTTCCAACTTCTCTAATTGCAGATCGAGGTTGTAAAAAAACTTGATTAGAAACCATTGCAGTATGTTTATCTCCATACATATTAAAAATATATTTTAAAATATCATCTCGTTCATCCCAAGGAAAATCAATATCAATATCAGGCATATCAATGCGTTCAGGATGAATAAATCGTTCAAATTGAAGATTATATTTAATGGGGTCAACTTGAGTAATAAATAAACAATAGCTTATTATTGATGATGCTCCACTGCCTCTACCAATTGTAGATTTAGTTTGTTTTACAATATCACAAACTATTAAAAAATATGTGGCGAAACCTTTTTGAATAATAATGTCTAATTCATAGTTAATTCGTTTTTGAATATGTGATGTAATTTTATTATATCGTTTTTTTGCTCCTTGTAGCGTAAGTTCTTTTAATGTTTTATTTGGATTATTTGTTTTACTTCCACCTTTTCCAATATTTGGAAAAATAGTATTACTGAAATCCCAATTGGTTTTACATTGTTGAGCAAGTTTATAGCTATTATGAATAGCTTCTATACTATTTGGAAATAGATCCTTCATATTTTCTTTATTGCGAAACCAATGATTATCAGATTTGTATTGAGATTTATCTAAACGGGATAGTGTTGTATTATAATGGATGGCTCGTAGAATTTTATGTGTATGAATATCATTTTTATACATAAAATAGACATCACCTGTTGCAATAGAGCTGATATTTAATTCTTCCTCCCATTGCTTCGTAAGCATTTCATCAACTCCAGGGCGAAGTTCAATAAATAGATGTGATTGCGGTATAATATTTATAAGTTTATCTAAAGTATATTTTTGATGAGATAATATAAAAAGTCCTGAATGATATTTTTTTAATATATCTAGTAAAGAGAATGTTTTGTTTAAATGTAAATCTGAAAGAATTTTACACAGGTTAGAGAACCCTTCTTCTGTTTCAACAAGTATTATTGCTTCATATTTTTCTGTAATGATATTTGAGCCTGCAATTGCTTTAATACCATAATCTTTTGCAATAGTAATAAAATGAATAAATCCCCATAAACCATTCACTTCCGTAATTGCTAAATAGGGCATGTCTAACTTCTTTGTAGCATGCAGATAATTTTTAAATGTAGTAGCACTATACATTTTAGAGTAATTTGTATGTATGTTTAGATGTATAAACATATAAAATTAATGATAATTTTTAGAAGAAAACCCATTATGAATATGATGTTCTCCAAATTTAAAACGAATTTTATCTAATGCTGAAGATATACTATTTTGCTTCGTTTCTTTTTGATTAAAAAGATATAATTGTTTGCTAGCAGGAAATAAATCAGTCGCAGTAACAATAAGAGAGCGAACTCGGTTTCGTCGAGTAAAAACTTTTTTTAACAACGAAGTACAGATATTAATAATTGCATGGTCATCATTTGAATTAAGCTTGCTTCGTTTTTTATTTAAAAAACCATCGGTATAATGAATTTCAATATATATATATTTAGCCAAACGATGAGAAGAGCGCATTTTAAATCCAATATGCCCAGATAATTCTCGCACAATACATTGTAACAGCTGATAATCATTTGTGTCTTGAGAGAGCACTTTTTGTTCTGTAATTTTAATTTTTTCTAATAATGGATGTACTAGAGATATATCTCTCCCAAATGCCTGCATGCTCAAGTGGGAATAGTATCGACCAAATATAATAGGTGCAAGTTGAGGTATTTTTAAAATATCTTGAACTTGTGATATAGATTTAAGCATGAGAAAGCGAATTACTTTCTTGATAAATGCCTCTTTATAGATTGGTAAAAAAGTAGGAGATAAAGGTGCTATAAAATTAGGTTCATTTCCATTTTTTATTTCCCAAACGGTTTCAGGTACGACTTCCGTAGATATTTTACTAACTAATTTATTGGAACTAATTCCTATTTTGCTTTTCAAATTTAATTGATTTTTAATGTCCCGCGTGATATGCATACCAACATCATTCATGCACCCTAATAATCCGCTTGTTCCTGTCATATCCATATAATACTGTCCAAATAATTCCGGTTCAAATAAAGGAGTATAATTACGAATTGTTTGATATAGGCTTTCATGAACTTGACGATATAAATTTTGATTATAAGGTAGCATGCGAACACTATGTGACATTTTCCGAGCAATTTGAATTTTTATACCATTAAATAATCCTTCTTCCTTAGCTTCACTTGATAATGCAATAACACTACCATTATCATGATGTGATGATATTATTGCAATGGGTTTTGTTTGCAGGGTTCTATCAATAGTGCGTTCTGCTTGAAGCTCTATATCTTGTAGCCGTAAATGGAATATATTTCTCATTATTTAATTATATAATTTTTCTAATCTGTAAAATAGTTACTCGAAAGTTACTCGTATAATAAGGAGAAATTTTATTATAAAAATAAGAAAAATATCATTATTAAAAAGAAGGTTCCTTGTAATGTATTTAAGGAATTAAAATCGGTAGCACGATGCATCTTCTTTTTATTACCAATATTTGATAGTTTAAAGAAAAAAGAGAATTTTATAAATAATAGTCTAAAAACAAAAAATGGGCAACTAAAATAGTACTAATACTACTGAAATATATGCAAACTGAGTAAAAAAGGAAGAATTATAGTGGTGGATTATATAATTATTTTACTGTAAATTATGCAACTCAATAGCTATTTAAAAATATTTTCAAGGAGATACTCTATGAGATTTAAAATTTTCACAGCTATTTTTTTAATTAATATTATTTTTACTTGTACAATAGGTGTTGCAATAGACTCTGCAGGTAGACCTTATTTATGGAAAGTAAGAGACTACCCACAAGAGCCTAATAATTCTATTACAAATCGTTCAAATTTAAGTGGTACAATTAATTATATTGGTGTAATAAATAGTGCTGATCAAAATGATCCCGATTCTCCAGTTAGAATGGGTGTTAATGATTCTGGTCTAGCAATTGCAAATAGTTATATTGATTCTGATCCAGAGCCAAGTAAAAATGGTGAATTTATTAATTGTGTTCTGAAAAATTATAGTTCTTATAGTGAAGTAGAAGATTGCATTGAAAATAGTAATTGTAGTGATTGTGGTACGTATTTATCAGAATTAGAAGCAAGTTTCGCTATTATCGATGCAGGTGGATATGCAGGTATATGTGAGGCTGAGCCTAATGCCGGAAATAATGATTGTCAACATATAAATACTATGAATAATCCTTATTTTATGGTTAGGACTAATTTTTTGAAACTCAGTTAACTGGATATGAAAATAATAATAACAATTTGGCAGGTTATGATAGATATAATCGATCTCAAAATATTTTAAATTCAGAAATAAACCAACAAAATATTAATGTAGACACATTGTTAAATGGACTTGTTAGAGATTTTTCTCGATCTTATACTTCTAGTTTTCTACCATATGAAATACCGTATATGAATCAAGCTACTGATAATACTGAATTTCCTTACGGATATATTCCAACAAAAAATAGTATTAGCAGGTATCAAACTGTATCTAGTTGTATTGTAAGGGGTATTTTGCCTGGTGAACGACCTGAATTAACCACTATGTGGACACAGCTTGGTAATTCAGCTTCATCTGTGATTTTGCCCTATTTTCCTATAAATACAATACCTAATCAAGCAAATAATACTACATTAAGTGATTATTCAAATAATATAAAAGCTGAGTTATATTATCCTGAAACAGTAAATGGATGGTATATAATTGATAGTTATCAACTTGAAAATAGTGATTACAATTTAAATGCAATATGGCCAAATTTTAGAAATTTTGAAGAAAATATTTTTTCATCGACCTCAACAAATATTAGTACATGGAATAATACCGGTTATGATATAGTTGATATAAATAATTTTATAAATAACAATGTTTCAAATTTAATTAATTTCTATTCAACAACATTGAATAGTGGAAGTATTTATCAAAGACCCAATGTAATTGCTGATTTTAGCTGGACTAAAGAAAATCATCAAATTACATTTTTGGATCAATCTATACACGGTCCAAATATAAATGGTTCTGGATGGAACTGGGATTTTAATGATTTATATACAAGTATTGATCAAGACCCCATACATACATATACTCAAAGCGGTAACTATTTTGTCACATTATTAGTTGAAGGTATCGATGGGTCAACAGATATTATTTATCAGCCAATTTTAATTGATGATCCTGTTTTTTATTTCCAAGATACATTTATAAATGCTTCACCTGGAGATATAGTTGATATTGATATAGCGTTAGATATGGGGATTGATAATAATTTGAATCATTTTGTACTAAATATTAATGGTTTTGGTGACCTAACTTTTAATAATTACACCATAAATGGTTTACCGACAGGTTGGTCTTCAGTATCCAATATTGATAATTTAGATTTTACCTTTTTAGGTATTCCACCATTAGAAAATAATAATTTATTATTAACTATTCAACTTGATATACCAACAGATCCATCCCAAGAATACTATAATTTAGAATTAAATATAACAGATGTAGGTGATTTACCATTAATAGCCCCATATAGTCAAAATAACTGTATAATTTATATAAATAATATAGGTGGTGGAAATGGTGATCTTAATTCAAACGGAAGTACAGATTTAGAGGATGCATTTATGTTATTACAATATTTAGAAGGTAATATTGGGTTGGATAATGAACAATTAGTTAATGCAGATGTTAACTGTGATGAAACCGTAGAGGTTGTGGATATTGCTGCAATATTGGATTTTTCTATTAGTAATATAAGTTTTTTACCAGACTGTAGTTATTCTTTATCTAATTTAACAGATAATATTGACTATAC
>JACKQG010001749.1_pt1 | contig 29407 bp, 22 predicted proteins | sample 8237621 | NCBI WGS metagenome assembly JACKQG01 (sample SAMN15677084, study PRJNA649215) | marine metagenome | biome: marine; feature: Black Sea; material: saline water; isolation source: suspended particulate matter (SPM) from the Black Sea western gyre | collected 2013-06-09/2013-06-10 | depth... | reverse complement strand
GACGTGTGAGCTAGGGACCTCGCGAAGCGAAGCGTCAAGGGCCCAGCGAGACCTCGCCAGCCGGGAGAAGCAACTCGACGAGACCCGTGATGCCTTGCGCAAGTTCATCGGCATGCATCCGGATCATCAGTTGGCATCGGCGGCAAACAACCAATTGGGCAATTTGCTGGTGGAACGGGCACGTATCAAAGTCGAGGTGTCGAAGAAACCGAACGAAGACAAAGCTGCAACGCTGGCCGAAGCGGCAACGCTTTACGACGAAGCCCACAAGGTGTTTGTGAAGGCACAAGTGGATTTGAAGGAGAAGCTGAACAGACTAGGGAAAGTGATTCCGGACACGGAGAAGGAGAAGTTGGCTATCCGGGACCAGTTGCGAGCGGATTACCTCCAATCGCTCCTGCTGGCCGCTGCGATCAAGGAGGAGTCGGCGGAGACCGCGGCGAAAGGCTCGGAACCGTACAACGCGCTTTTGACAGAAGCGGCTCAGAATTATGCCGATATCACGGAGAACTATCGCAAGTGGGTGGCCGGGCAATACGCGGTGATGTACCGAGGGCGCTGCAACCAGAAGATGGGCAAGTACAAGGATGCCCTGAGCTTTTTCGAGGATTTGCTGGACCAGCCCGATGATGAGGATGCGTTTCGCCCGCTGAAGACAAAGACGTTGCTGCTGGCCCTCGTTTGCTGGGAAAACAGCGATCCTCCGCTGTACGCCGTCGCTGTCCAGAAACTGGACCCTTGGGTCGCCAAGGTGCGGCCGGTTGAGAAAGAGACGGACGAGTGGCTGGAATTGAGGCTCGGGTTGGCCCGGGTGCAGGCGGAACTGGCGCAACAACTCAAGGCCAAGGACCCCAAAGACGCTCAGGCCAAACGCCTTACAACCGACGCCCGCAAGAACGCCCAGGTCATAACCAGAGTGAAGGGCGTATCGTCCGATCTGAAGAAGCGGGCTACGGACCTGCTTGCGAAAATCGGCGTCGATGTGTCGGACCCAACCGAAGGCGCCGATCCAAAGACGTTCGCCGAAGCCATGCAGGCCGGTCGAAGCGCACTGGATGCCATGCAAACGGCTGGCATCGTTCTGAAGACGGTACCACAGCGGATCACCAAAGAGAAGGACGAAGCGGTCAAAGCTCAGTTACAGCAACAATTGAAGGACGCGGGGACGGCGGCCACGACGGCAGCCGCAGATGCCAAACGCTTCTACCGCATGGCTCTGGGCCTCGTCGACCGCGATACAGACGTCCGCGACGTGAACGTCGTTCGATACTTCCTCTGTTTCCTCCATTACAGCACGAAGGAGTACTACGATGCGGGCCTTGTCGGCGAGTTCGTGGCTCGCCGGTATCCGGACAGCGCCGGTGCCCGGCAGAGTGCCAAGATCGCCATGGCCGCGTACTTGAAGCTCTATACGGACAGTGAATCGGAAGACAAGGAATTCGAGAAGAACCACATCGTCGGCATCGCGAACTACATCACGCAGAAATGGTCCGATCAGCCGGAGGCTGTCGAGGCGCTTAATACGCTGATTCCTTTTATGATCCAGGCCGGCGACCTGGCCATGGCCGAGAAATACTTGAACGACATACCGGAAGATTCGGCCAAACGCGGCGATGCCGAAATCAAAACGGGCCAGGCGATGTGGAGTGCCTACCTGAAAGGGATGCAGGAGATTCGCAAGTGGGAGGCGGGCGATGAGCCTACTCCGGAAGGGACCGATATCCCGGCGAAAAAGGCGACGCTGGACCAGTTGAAGGGCCGGGCGCAAACGATCCTGGCCGCTGGAGTCGCCCGTATGCAACAAGCCGGCGGAGTCACGGAGCCCGTAGTGACGGCCGCACTTTCGCTCGCCCAGATCTACGTCGACACCGAACAGGTCGACAAAGCAATAGCTCTACTGGAAGACAAGACCATCGGACCGCTAACGCTGGTCGAGGCAGGCCATGCGGCGACGACTCGTGAGAACTTCAACGCAGAGGTCTACAAGACGGCCCTCCGTGCCTACATCTCCTCGTTGGCCGGGGCTGCCGATAGCGACGCTGTGATCAAGAAGGCCACCGGCGTGATGGACGCCATGAAAGCGGCCATCGAGCAAGACAAACTGATTGACATGTACGTCGGCTTGGCCCGTGATTTGGAGGAGCAAATCAAGTTGGCCTCGCCCGAAGCCAAGAAGCCGCTCTCGAAGGGTTTCGAAACCTTCCTGAAACGCTTGCGTACCGGGTCCACTGAACTAAGTGTGCTGAACTGGGTCGCGGCGACGTTTTACAGCCTTGGGAAGGGATTTGACACGGGTACGCAGTTGCCCGCCGAGGCAAAGGGATACTATCAGGAGGCGGCCGACACGTACGAGGAGATCCTGAAAAAGGTCAAGTTCGACAATCCGGATATGCAAACGCAGATCCGCTTGCGTCTGGCTCGGACGAAGCTGAAGCTAGGGAAGTTCGTCGATTCGCGAGATTTGTACAAACAGATCCTCACGGAAAAAAACATGACGCTTGATGTCCAGGTCGAGGCAGCCCTGTTGTACCAGGAGTGGGCCGCCTTTCCCGGCAAGGAAGCGCTGTACCTGAAGGCGCTCGCCGGTGCCGAACCGGACCCGCAAACAGGCAAGAACATCATTTGGGGCTGGGGACGATTGTTTCAGATCACGGCAAAGTATCCTGAATATCGTAACGTGTTTCACGAAGCTCGCTACAACTTGGCCGTGTGCCGCCTGAAAATGTCCGGTGCCGCGAAGTCGACGGACGAGAAGACGGAGCTAGTGAATAAGGCAAAGAGAGCCATTCTGCAAACGCAGCAATTGTATGGAAAAGGGGCTGAATGGGAGGCGTGGAGGCCGCGCTACGACGAATTGATGAAGAAAGTCCAACGGGCCCTCAGGGAAAAAGCGGTCGGCTTGCCGAAGGACAGGGCCCCGGAGCCAACAGAGGTCGTGACCGAATAGCGGGCAACGAAGTAGGACGGGGCCCCGGCCCGTCAGGACGGCTCCGGGTAGCCGTCCTGCAATCTGCGCGAAATGACGTCGAAATCGTTGATAACTGATGTAACTTGAAAGACGAAGGAGTGCGTTTTCATGAACAAGCTCTTGGCTACTCTCTTGCTGACTACGAGTGTTCTTTGGTCGGCGGTTTGCTTGGCGCAGGACGATGCGGTGTTCAGCAAGAAGACCGGCACGCCCACGCGAGGCTTGATCAGCGCCGTCAGCCCCCAACAGGTAACGATCCAGACCACGGGCATCGCTCGGAATATCGAAGTCAAAGACATTCTGAAAGTCACGTTCGGTGATGAGCCGTCGGAATTGACCACTGCGCGACAGCGCGCTTTGGCTGGCCAGTTCGGGGATGCCATCGAGGAGTTGGGCAAGGTAAACGAGGCGGAAATCACGAACGACGTCATCAAACAGGATGTTGTCTACTACAGGGCGTACTCTGGGGCGAAACACGCCATGTCGTCCGGCGGAGACAAGAAGGCGGCACAGGACCAGTTGTATGCTTTCGTCTCTGCCAACCCCAACTCGTTTCATTTCTTCGAAGCCGCTGAACTGCTTGGCGACCTTGCCTTCGCCCGGGCGGATTATGCCGGCGCCGCAAGGTTCTACGGCGGACTCGCGAGAGCACCCTGGAAGGAATACGAACTGCGGGCCTACGTGCTGCAGGCCCGTTCGATGTCGGCAGAGGGAAAATACGCCGAGGCGCTGCCGGGCTTCGAGCAGGTGCTGACGTCCGGCTTGACCACGCCGGAGGCATTGGAGCAGAAAATGCACGCCACCGTTGGCAAGGCGGTCTGCCTGGCTGCGACCGGCAAGCACGACGAAGGCATCCAGATCGTCGAGGATTTAATCGCCAAGAACGATCCAGCGGACGCGACGCTGTTCGGTCGAGCCTACAACGCTTTGGGGGCGTGTTACATGAAGACCGGCAAGACCAAAGAGGCGCTGCTGGCATTTCTTCACACGGATGTGCTGTTCTACAGAGACCCGGAAACCCACGCCGAGGCGTTGTTTCATCTCAGTAAACTTTGGGGAGATGTGGGTAAATCGGATCGGGCCGTACGGGCTCGTGGCCTGCTGACAAGCCAATACGCGGGCAGTCGCTGGGCGGCTCAGTGATAGCGGTGCTTTACCCGTCCTCGGATGGGATTAGAATATGGAACTTGGTGAGAGAAGAATTCCAAGCTCGTTCAAGCAGAATCACGGATTCTTGGAGGGAACAATGCGGCGACGTGTACTGAACGGTCCCTTGGCAGGTGTTTTTTGTTTATTGGCGGTGTTCGTGCTGGCTGTGGGGGCGTTTTCGCTAACCTCCCTGGCGCCGTCCAGCACCGCAGTTGCGGCGGAAGAAGGCGGCGAAGACATCTTCGAGGGGGACGCGGCGGCTGCCGAACCCGCGGCGGCAGCCCCCACGGATACGGGCGACGAAACGCCGGAGGAACAGAGCATCTTGAAGTGGGTCTACGACGCGTTGGGGATAGGCTACAGCTTGATTTTCCTGGGACTTTCCTTCACGCTGGTCGCCCTGTTCGTCATGAACGTGCTGGTCGCCCGCCGCGACAACGTGTGTCCCATGCTCTTGGTGGAGACCTTCGAGGGTCACCTGAACGAGAAACGATACCAGGAGGCATACGAACTGGCGAAGGCCGACGAATCGTTCCTGGGGCAGGTTCTCTCGGCTGGGCTGGCCAAACTGTCGGCCGGCTACTCGCAGGCGATCGAAGCCATGCAGGAAGTGGGTGAAGAAGAGAACATGAAACTGGAACACCGGCTGAGCTATATGGCACTGATCGGCACGATCAGCCCGATGGTCGGTCTGTTTGGCACGGTTCACGGTATGATTGCGTCGTTCCAGGTGATCGCGACGAGTCCCTCCGCGCCGAAGCCGTCCGAATTGGCACAAGGTATTTCGACCGCGTTGTTTACGACCTTGCTCGGCTTGGCGATCGCCATTCCGGCCATCGCGGCCTTTAACATCCTGAAGAACCGTGTGTCCCGACTGGTTTTGGAAGTCGGCATTCTGAGCGAAAGCCTCATGAGCCGTTTCGAGAACGTGGGCGCGCAGAAGTAGGTCCGGTCCCCGATCGTTGTGGAGCGAAAACGAAATGAGGATCAAGAAGGCACCGTCCGGAATCCAGGAAGGCGATATGACGCCGATGATCGACATGACTTTCCAGTTGATCGCCTTTTTTATGGTGCTGATCAATTTCTCGCAAAGCGAGCAGAACGAGCGGATCCTGCTGCCGGACAGCGAATTGGCCAAGCCGCCCGAGGCGCCGCTCGACTTCCCCATCACGCTGCACCTGACCAAAGAAGGATCGGTGATCATTGGCGGCCAGGAAATAACCATCGAAGGTCTGGCACCGTACTTGTCGGCCGAAGCGGATGTTCTGAGAATCCGTGGTAAGCCGTTGTCGGACGCCACGATCATCATTCGTGGCCATCGGGAGGCACAGACCGGAAAGGTGCAAGATCTGATCCGGGTGTGTCAACAGACCAATTTCGAGAAATTCGCCTTGCGTGCTAAAGAGAACGTAGGCAACTGACCGTGCTTTCTGACACCTGAAACCCGAAACCTGAAGATAGCAGTCATGAAAGTCCGCAACGTCTCTGGAATGGAGGAAGAAAGGGTCGAGGTGCCGATGACACCGATGATTGACATCGTGTTTCAGCTCCTCGTTTTCTTCATCATGACCTTCAAAATCGTCTCGCTGGAGGGCGATTTCAATATCAAGATGCCCCTGGCGGCGCCGTCAGAAGGCTTACCGGACGAAGACAAGCTGCCGCCGATGAAGGTCCGCTTGAAAGCCAGCTCCAGTGGGGATTTGGCACAGATCTCATTGAACGACAATAACTTCGGCGTGAATTTCGACAGCTTGCATAACTACATCATCAGCATCATTGGAGACGAACGCGGCCCCGGCAGTGTTCAAGAGACGGCGGAAGTCGAGCTGGATTGCGACTACAACCTGAAATATGACGGCGTCATCAGGGCCGTTACCGCCGTATCGGGTTTCGTCGATGACGATGGGAACATCGTCAAGCTCGTCGAGAAGATCAAATTCGCCCAACCACGCCCCGCCGGTGGTTGAGCGACAGGGCTCCCTCAAGACCAGAAACTGTGGACCGAACTGCCCTTAACCCTCATAATCAGGATGGGGACAAGGAAGCGAAGACGCGCTTTCGGGGAGGGAGCGATGCGAGCTGAGTTCGATCCGTCTTATGAATGGCTTGGCATTCGGCCCGAGCATCAACCGCCCCATCATTACCGCTTGCTGGGACTTGAAGCGTTTGAGACAGATCCTGCGGTGATCGAGAACGCGGCCAAGCGGCAGCGTCTTTTTGTCGAGACATTTTGCGGCGGCAGCCGCGGTGACCATGCCCAGACGTTGCTGAACCAAATCGCCATGGCGAAAGCGTGCCTGCTAGACCCTTCTCAGAAAGATGGCTACGACGCTTCGCTACGGAATCAACTGTCGGCCGCGGACCAAGGCGAGCCGCGCTGGCTCTACCCCGGCGTGATTGCCGGAGTGACTGCGGTCAGTGTCCTCACGCTGCTGCTCGTTCTCGCATTTTGGGGATACGCGGCCCGACGGAATGCCGGCGAGCCTTCGCCCGAAACGCTGGTTGCTGAGACGCCGTCCGCCGAGCCCGCGTCGTCGGCCGATGGCACCGAACAGCCGGCTGCGGACCAGAGTCAAGCAGCGGATCCGAATAGTGATGATACCCGACTTGACGGGACTCCGACCGCACCGCCGGTGACGGGGATGTCGACAGACACAGAAGACGAAGGCGCTGAATCGCCCGATCCAGCCGACTCAAGAGGCGCCGCCGCCTCGGGCACGCCCTCCGAACCCCCTAATGCGATCGAGCATGTCGCCGAAACGGTCAACGTCCGGGCCACCGTGGACGATCAAACCACGATCGAATCTCCACCGCCGAGCGTGGAAGCAACGGAGAAAACAGTCGCCCAGGCGGCACCTCTCGCAACAGCAGTGTCCGTTGTCGGCCTCGCGACGTCGCCGAAACCGTTACCCAAGTCTCCGGAACCGAATACTGAAGCCAAGGAACTCGCGAGAGAGCAGTTGATGGATGCGGAAGGCGATGGCTTCCAGCAGGCGACGACGCCGGCCGACAAGCAGGCGCTGGCCGAGAAGTTGCTCGGTTACGCTCGCGAGGAAGCGGACCACGCGCTGCGATTCGTTCTATTGGACGAAGCCGTCTGCCTGGCTGCCGATGCCGGCGACAGCCAACTGCCGAAGGTTGCGTTGTCGGAGATGGAACGTCGTTTCGATGCGGATATGCTTTCGCGCAAGGCCGATGTCGTCAAGCGACTGGTCACGTCGGCCAAGACCGACCCTCAGCGACAGTCGCTGGCCCGCCTTGCTGTTGACTGCGGCGATCAAGCTTCGAGTGCGGAACGTTTCGTGGTGGCAGAGGACATGTTTGAAATGGGGCTGAATTTTGCTCGCCGAGTACGTGACGCCGAACTGCAGAAGGAAATCCACAACCACGAGACGCAATTGGCCGCTCGCAAGAAGCAGCAGCAGGATGCCGAGGAAGCACGCCAGCAACTTGCCGCCACGCCCGATGATCCCGATGCCAACTTGACGCTGGGAAGATATCTTTGCTTTCGCAAAGAAGAATGGGACGATGGATTACCTCACCTGTTCCGGGGACGCGATCCGGACTTAGTCGGCATCGCCGGCCAGGAGACCGCAGACGAATCCAGCGATGACGAACTAGTGGTTTTGGCGGACGCTTGGTACGAATGGGGCTCGCAGGCGGATGGCGACGACCAGCGCGGTGCTTGGTCACGTGCGCAGCACTGGTATCGCGACGTACGTCCCCGGATCGAGGGCCCGCGTGGGCAACACGTCGACGAACAACTTGCAATCCTAGCGAGCGCCTTGTCCACCGGCGACGAGTTGCCACCGTTCGTATTCCGCCTGCCATGGCTTGACGGTCCGAGCGGCGAGTTGCGGACCTTCGAGGGGCACACGAAGAACATCACCGCGTTGGCCGTTTCTCGCACCGGCACCCTGCTGGCCTCGGCTGCCGAAGATCGCACGGTGCGCGTATGGAGCCTGCTCACGGGACGAATTGTCCGGACCATCAAGACAGAAACCGCCAACTTGAACGGCGTAGCGTTCACGCCGGACGATCGGCTGGTCGCCAGCAACTTCGACAACGCCGAACTCCGACTCTGGTCCACGTCGTCCGGCAAGATGGCCGGCAGCATTCCGACATCTGCCCGTTCGCCTAGCGCCTTGGCCATTGCACCCGACGGTCAGAGTTTAGTTTGGGCCATCCGCTCCCGTCCACCGAACATCCTGGTCTGGAACGTGCTGTTCAATCAGCCGGTCGCCCAATTCGGCCATGGCGATTTTCCCAGCGTGCTGGACGTGTCCAACGACGGCCGCCTGCTGGTCACGGGCGACTCGCACGGCACGGTTCGCCTGTGGGACCTTGCTGCGGGAGCGAAACTGTTGGAGCTGACCGTGCACAAAGACGCGGTGACCGACATCGATCTGTCGCCGGACGGGGGCCTGGTTGCGTCGGCCACTTTCGATCAGATACTGATCACCGACTTGAAAAATGGCACGACCGCGCACGCCTTTGACGTACCATCGGTTCGCACCGTCGTTTTCTCGCCGGACGGACGTCGTTTCGCCTCAGGCGGCAAACGCGAGCAAGTCTACGTGTGGGATCTTTCCACGATGCGGCAGTTGGACACGCTTCGCGCCGAAGCCGCTTTCTCGGAGGAGACCATCCTGCACGTCGCATTTCTACCCGATCCCCGCGGCCTGGTCACCGGAGCCACGGGTGGCAACATCCGGCTGTGGAAACTTCCGGATTGAACGAAGTAGGGTGGGCCAAGTCCTCGCGGGCCCACCGCTCTGTACTCGGTACTAAGTACTAAGTACTCGGTACTCAGCCCGGTGGGCCCGCGAAGACTTGGCCCACCCTACGATCATCCTTGCACGGCGCGCCTAAATGCCTTTCTGCATTTTCCAGGCTTTGATGTAGTCGTCGCTGTAGAGGTTCTTGTCCAAGAGGACTTCGGCGGTGATTGCCGCTTCGACGAGTTCCGTGTCGGCTGCGTCCATAATCGCGGAGTCCAGGCCGGCCGTAATGGCCATCACCAGATACGTGCGGTTGATCAGATTCCGCATCAGACATTGCTGGCTCACGTTCGACAGCCCCAACATGAAATGTGGGGGCGGGTCGCTAAACACCGACAGTTGTCGAATCGCCTCCATCACGTTCCAGGGCTGTTTCTGCGCCACGTTGACGGGCAGGATGATGGGGTCGAGGTAAATGTCGTCGGGCGTTAGACCGTTTTCCATAGCCGTCACCAGGAACGTGCCCCCGCACTCAACTCGTTTGTCGACGTTGCCGGGCACGCCTTCCTTGTCCATGGTCAGACCGATGATACCTGCGCCGGCCTCCGCCGCTACCGGGAGCAGCGTACCCATGCAGCCCGGGTCTGCGGTCGAGGAGTTGATTATCAGCTTGGTGTCCGGCAGGGCCGCGTGCACCTTGGGCACCACTTCGGCCAGCAGTTTCGGCTTGGCACTGTCCAGCGAAATCGGTTTGTCCGTGACTTCGGCCACGGCTTGAGACAGCCAGACGAAGTTCTCGACCGGGTCGCCCTTGGTGGGCCCGAGATTGACGTCCATCACGTCCGCACCACCGGCGACCTGCTCTTTGGTAAGTTCCTGGACAATCGTCTTATCCTTCTCGTTGATCGCTTTGCGGACGTCCCGGTACATCCCGTTGACGCGCTCACTGAAAATAATCATCTAGGCTCTCCCTTCCCAATAGGAATTCCCGCTGGGGGCAACCGCGACGGCCACCCGGAGCATGTGAATCAAACGTTGTTCAGTAACAAGGTAGGGTAGGCCGAGGAACGTAGGCCCACCTCATCAAACTGTTCTATCTGCCGAGTATCAATCGTATCTGTGTCAATGTGGGGCACGTTTCTAACGTGCCAATGTCTCGAAGTTGGTGAGCTATGGCACGTTGGAAACGTGCCCCACGTCAACAAGAGAACCTAGGCACCGACCAGTTGTTTGGATGCATTGCGGACCGCTTCCATCGCTTTGGGATGGCGCATGACCAGCAGGTCGCTTCCCCCTTGCAGCAAGTCGGTCGCGGTCACTGCTTCCCACGTGGGTCCGCGTTGGGCGGCTGCTCCCCATACCTCGGCCATGTCGTCGCCCGCGCGAGCTTCCTTGGCTCGCCACGCCTCGTAACCAACGTCCAGCAGTACCGGCTGGCCCATCAGCTTGTCGCCCGATAGCCCGGCCAAGCGACCCCGCTCGAGGATCGAGTAGATATACTCCATGCCATACCCCAGCGATGCCGTGCTGGGATAGATGACGATGTCTTCGAGCGGGAAGCCCATGTCCGTGACGAGGATGTTGATTTGCTTGGCTTTGTTGATATCGCACGGCGACATGGCGATCAGCTTGTGCCCGTAAGCCTGGGCGGCAGCCGTCAACGTGCGATACTCGTCCTCGGTCACCGAACCCAAAAGGCACTTTTCGCCCTGCGCCGCTTCGGCCACCTTGGGCATTACCTTCTGGTCTTTGGCGGCCACTTCGCAGCCCCAGACGATCAGGGGCAGGTCGACCGCTTCGAGAACCGCCTTGACCGTCGCCGCGGCCTCTTCGGGCGATCGGTCGCCTTCGTCGGGATGAGTTCCCAGGAGCCGAAGGTTGACCATATCGGCGCCAAGTTCCTTCACCCGCTTGGCCCAAGCGGCCGGGTCCGACCAGACATCGCCGTAAACCTCGGCCAACGGCGCGGGCCAGTCTTGCGGTTCGATGTCCAGCACATCCAGCGCGATAGCCGTGCCATTCGGTTCTTCGCCGTCGAAGCTCATAAACGGAATGCCCGCTTGCCCACCGACCGTGACCGTGCTGCCACGCGTGCCGCCGTCGGCTTCGGTCGCCCCGATCGTGATGGTGGTGATTTGCCCCGACCATTTCTCTTTTGCATCAGGAACTGTCATCTGTTATCTCCTCTCGTTGGACTGAGTCTCCGTCTTTCGCGAAAAGGGGTCGGGAGTCGTTTCGGAAAACGACTCCCGACCCCTTTTCGCTTATGTCTCCGCAACGCACAGTTTATCGACAATGGCTCGAACGGCCAACAATGCGGGATTTTGATCGTCCAGGGCGAAGACGTCCTGCCCGACGGCTCCGGCACGCTCGACGATCTCGTCATCTGGCACATCGGGTAGGCGTTCGGCCTCGACCGGTCCCAGTTGGCTTTCAACGACTTCCAGAGGACTATCTGACGCAACGCGATTGACCAGTACCATGCGGTGCTTGATGTTGATCGGCAGCTCACGGGAAAGCTGCATGATTCGTTTCACCGCGCGAAGCGACGGCAGCGTGGGGTTGGATACGGCGATCAAGAAGTCCACGTCGTTGGTCGTCCGGCGCGAAAGATGTTCCATGCCGGCTTCGTTGTCCAAAACCATCGCATCGTAACTCTTTCCCAACGTATCCAGCGACAGTCGGAGCAGGTTGTTCACGTAGCAATAGCAGCGAGGACCCTCGCCGCGGCCCATGGTCACAAGATCAAAGCCGTCGGCTTCCGTAATGGCGCGATGGATTTCGTCTTCGATGGCCCGCGCGCGGCCCACGCCGCTGGCTGGCGATCCCTCCGGACTCGAGCCCTGTTCGCGGATTTCCGCAAGCGGCCTGCCTTCGTCCACGCCCAACGCATCGGCAAGCGTCGAATTGGGATCGGCATCCACGGCCAGGATGGGGCGAATACCCTTTTCCCGCAGGGCACGCACCAACAACGCGGAAAACGTTGTTTTGCCGGTTCCTCCTTTGCCGGCGATGGCGATCGAGAGTTTCAAGGTAATGTCCTCGGGGGTTGGGATACGGGTGTCAGGTGTCAGATCTTCGCGGCATTGGTCATTGGGATTTGGTCATTGGTCATTTGCCCTTCAGATGCTGAACGACTGACGGGAAACGTGACAGGTCGGTGTGCGGGAGAAAACAGGCCGACGTGAACTTCTCCATGTAGCCCGGATCGACCATCAATTCCTGGTAGCTGATTTGGTCCCGGATCTCGTGGACCTCTTCGAGCATCCGGCGGCTGAGCATGACCGCTTTGGCTCCAGCAAGCGAGCTGTTGCCGATGAACTCGATGCGTTTCGGCGGAAGGTCGGGAAGCAGGCCGATGTTGATGCAACTGCCTACGTCCAAGCGATTGCCGAACGCGCCGGCAATGTAGATCTTCTGGATGTCGTCAAACGAGATTCCCACGGAACAGGTCAGCGAATCCACCGCCGCGTAAATGGAGCCCTTCGTTCGGATCAGATTCTCCACATCGGATTCGCCGATCGCTACATCCCGGTCATTCCCGGATTCTTGATTCGGCACCAGAATGAACTCGGGGCGGCCATCGTCGGCCGAGACTCGAAACCTGTCCGGTGCGAGGTCAACTTGGAAGCGGCCGCTGCGGTCCAGAATACCGGCCAGGAACATCTCGGAAAGCGCTTCCAGCAACCCCGTCCCGCACAAGCCCAGCGGAGCGCCTCCGTCGATGGTCGTGGCCGAGACGGAAAGGTCGTCCGGGTCTATTCGCACGCTGTCAATGGCGCCGGAAGTAGCTCGCATTCCACAGGAAACCGAACCGCCCTCAAAAGCTGGGCCTGCCGAAGCCGAGCAGGAGACAAGGAATTCCTTGTTGCCCAAAACGACTTCGCCATTGGTGCCAATATCCAGCAACAGCGAAATCTCGTCGTTGCGGTGCATCCCGGAGGACAGGATGCCCGCCGTGACGTCGCCACCGACGAAACTGCCCACCATCGGCATCGAATAGAGAATTCCGCGAGGGTGAATGCCAATGCTCACCTCGCCTGCCCGAACCGGCGGCGGGCTGGCGGCCGAGGGAACAAAAGGCGTGAGTCGGATCAGGTCCGCCTCCAAGCCCAGCAGAAAATGCAGCATAGCGGTGTTGCCGGCGGCAACCACGCAGTAAATGTCCTTTCGTCCGACGTGGGCTCGCTGGACCAAATCGCCGATCAGCGTATCCAAATCCTGGATGATGGCTCGGTGCATCAAGCCTTCGCCGTCGCCCTGTCGCGCCGAGTTGATACGGCTGATGACGTCCGCTCCGTAGCGGATCTGGGAATTGTACTTGGCCGCTGCTTCACGCGTGGTTCCCGTGTTCAGGTCGACCAGATGCGCTACCAGAGTGGTCGTGCCGATGTCCAGAGCCAATCCGAAACTACGGTCCGACGTATCGCCCGACTCGACGTCCAGGATTTCGTTGACCTCCGTTCTCGGAGCCACGATGGCCGTGGCGCAGCCGTTCCACGTCCAGTTCCACGACGATTTCTTGCGTTCGAGGTTTCGCAGCCGTCGGGGCAGCTCGCGAGTGATCTTCAGGCCGATCTGCAACGGTCCCGGTCGCTTCTTGGACACAGCCTCCAGCAATCGTTCCTGATCCGCCGTCGGGTTATCCAGCGTCGGCTCGGGCAGGCAAAGGTACAGCTTCTCGATCACCGGGGCCAAGCTTTCGGCGGGGCGTTCGGCGCCGCGGTGGGTGAAGTCGCGAAACCGCTCGCTGTCGGTGCCGATTCCTTCGTAGCCCACCAGTCGCGACTCGGGAGGGACTTCGACCTCCAAATCGCTGCGGGGACGCACTTGGCAAGCCAGCACATAGCCGCGGCGTATTTCACCTCGTGTGAGAAACTCGGTGGATTCTCCCTCCACGTCGCCCTGGCGGACGATCACCCGGCATTTGCCGCAACTGCCTTCGCCGCCGCAGATGGCCCCCACATAGACGTTCGCTTCGCGCGCAGCTTCCAACAGCGTCTTCCCTTCGTCGACGACTGTCTCGCAATCATCGGGATAGAAACGGATGCGGAAGCTTGCCACGATTGACCTACGGTTTCCACTGGTTCTTCAGGTAGCTCGGCAGGCCGGAGGCTTCCTTGGGACCGATCAGCACAGACCATCCAGACTCGTCTTCGATGCCTGCGGAGAGCACGGCCACGAGACCGGGGATGACCAGCTTCTTATGCGGGGCCTTTTCGTCGAGTCCCGCATTCTTCATGGCCGCTGTGATCGTCTCGGCATTGAACTTATCCGAGGCCCAGGCTGTGAGTACCGACGTCCCCTCGGTGTCGACCGAGATGATGTAGGCCGGCACGCGGCTGGCTTCGACTTCGCCCTCGACCGAGTAGTAGCTGAGCGAGAAGTTGGTCGTTACCAGCACCGGCGATTCGGCACCCACTTCACCCACTTCGTACAACTTCGGTTCCACGGCCACGGGCTTCTGAGGATCAATGTAGATGTCTTGCCGCGTGGTCAGGATGGGAAGCATTTGCCACGCGTCGGCTGCATCGGTAACGACCACGCCACCGTACTTGGCGATGTACGTGCTCGCCTCGATCACTTGCATCGTCGGATCGGGATCCGTGGCGAAAGCAATCGCGGGATAGCCCAAGGGGCGAAAACTCTTCAGGGACAGCCGGCGAATCTTGGTGAGGGCTTCCAGCGTCGGCTTGAGCCCGCGAGTACCGGGATCCAAGACGATCTCCTCAACACCGGCAGCCGCGATCTTAGGCGTCAGTTCCGCGAGCGCATCCAGATCGTCGCCCCGCACGGCCAGCGGGCAACCCTCGTCCTTGGCCACCGCGGCCGCCGCCTCGGCCTGGGCCGGATCAGAGATGTACAACAACGGACGTTTGCCGGACAACGCGCCGGCGGCGGCTTTCAGATTATCCGCCTTGGCCGAGATCAACACGCACGCGAGGCCCGACTTCTCCGCGGCCACCTCAGCAGCCTTAGCGAACTGAGCCGCGTCGCCCGACTCGTTGTCCACCGCCACCAAGTTCACTTTGATCGTCGTGCCTACACGCTCGAAAGCCAGGCAGCCGATCTTCTCGGCCCGTTCGGCCAGGGCAGCTTCGTCCAACGTGTCAGAGATACGGACGGCCACGCCCGCGGGCCGGTGAAATCGCTCTTCGTGCCGGAAGAGTTGCGTTTCGTTGCCGATCTTCAGTTCGTTGTCCTCGGTGCCGATGGTTACCAATTGGATCGGCGGACGTGAAGCCGATTCCAGGGCCGCTTTGGCCTCGTCGGTCACGTGCGGACACTTGTCCAAGGAAACTTGCTTGGCGGCCATTTTCATGGCAAATGCCAAACAAGTGGGAAACCCACAGTCCTTGCAGTTGGTCTTGGGCAATTGCTTGTAGATTTCCAGCCCTGTTAGAGCCATGGCTACTCCTCCCGGTGTTCAGGGTTCGACGGCTGCTGTCCTACGTTATCACCAACAGCGCTATGTAGCTGAATTCGCAAGAATTCAGAGGTCGGGGATCGCCAGAATCGTCTGAATTCTTGCGAATTCAGCTACGGGCCTAACTCCGACTTAGCGCTGTTGCACTATTTACATCAACGGATCGAGTTCGACTGCGGGATGGCCTACTTTGGCCAGATACTCCGCCACTTCTTCTTCGCTCATCGCGTCTTCTTCGGTGGCGATCTTGTCCCACAGATCCGGCATACCGATCCGTTCCGCTTCTTTTTGGAATCGTTCGCGAATGCCCTCCTTCAATTCCTTGGGCATCCACACGAGCCGTTTGACGCCTCCGTCGGCAGACAAGAATTTCGGGCTGGACAAGTACAACCGGCCTACGCCCAGAAAACCCGGTGTCTGGGCGCCACCGCCGGTGACTGATGCCAACTCACCGAAGCTCATTCCCGAAGGCGTGGTGTTCAGGAATTCGCGGTTCACCACCATCACTCCGTTTGCCAGTGGCAGAATGGCGATGATGCACTCGAAGCAGCCACAACTGGTCATGGGTGATTCCAGCAGGCTGTATGCGCAGAACCGTTCGACTTTGCGGTTCGAGTTTTCGTAAACGAACTTGTTAACGCCCTCCCATTCGCCCCTGTCCAGATCCAACGTCCGGCCTTTCGAGATGGGCTGGTTGGGGCCGGCGGGGTTGATTTCGTAGTTCGCCCGGCCGTCCAACCAGTTGTACGCGCCGCATAATCCCAAACGCTGCGGTGTAATCACACACACGTGGTCGGGAGCGTAACTCTGGCAGACCGTGCAACTATAGAACAGGTCCACCGACTCGTCGGTCATCCCGGCGATGCGGTCGTCGCGGAACTCGAATGCTTCTTGGGCCGTTTCGATGAGGGCTTTGACCTTGTCCGGTTCCGTGGTGATCCTCACGGCGACCTTGTCAACGATCCCGCCGTATTCTTCATGTAGCTTGGCGTGCAGGATCGTACCGAGGTGCTTCAGCCTGAAGCCGGCGGCGAACGCTTTCTTGCTGACACGGCACCAAATCTGGTCGCGCTGGCCCGTGTGCATGAACCCCATCGTGTTGCTGGTCCAACGGTGGACCTGCCGTTCCATGATGCCTTCGAAGTCTCGTTGCATCTTTCGGCCGGCGATCAGTATTTCGATCGCTAGCGGCATGGCCCCGCCGGCTTCGACCGAGTCGATGTCCGGACCGGAGACCTCGACGTCACCGTCCTGAATGTCCGCCGAGTCGACCATCAGGGCAAGTTCAACGGAGTCCGAGTACTTGAAGCCGAACTGCACGTGCATATCGTCTTTGCGGACACGTTCGCCCTCGAAGGCCGCCGCATAGCCGACCGGAATGTCGATCTTCTCGATTTTGACCTTCACCGCCCGCGTATCGACACAGGTGGGCACGAGCTTGTCGTAATCGGTTTCCACCACAATCGCTTCTCGGATCGTCACGCCGGTGGGTCGGACCTCGGGCGTCGTCGTCGAATCGGAAATAACGGGATAGCCCAGCAAAATCGCACCGGCGCCGGTGGCATACCAGTCATCCGTGATCTCGCCAAAGGTGATACCGAAAGCGTTGATCCGGCGTTTGGTGTAATCAAGACACTCTCGCGCTTCGCCACGCTTGTGTCCACCAAAGGTAAGTGCACTGCGGATAGACCAGTTCAGCACATAAATGCCGTCAAGCGTGTCCGGCCCGACAGGCACGACGTACAGATCCCAGCATTCTTCCATGGACGCGTCCTCCTTGAAGACGCCGCCTTCGACCAACTGTTCGCGCATTGTCTTGCCGTCGCGGTTGGCGCAGAGGAACGCAAGAATGCTTCTCTCCTGCAAATCGCGAATGATCTTCACTGCGATTTCGGTGCTGGGAGCCGGTCCAAGAATCGCGGCAAACCCGGGCATGCGGCCATCGACGAGTTGGATACCCAGCTCGCGCATGATCGTGTCAGAGATAAAGCCCTGGTAGCCAGGCGGATGCTGATACCCGTTGCACGTTCGCAACGCCACCAACGCTTCCTGGGCAAGCATGGCCGCCGCCCCCGCGTCTAGCCCGTCGCCAAGATAGGGCAGCCACAAGTCATTGCTGGGAATCGGCCTGAGCAGTTCTCGGGCATGTTCGACCTGCGGCTTTAGCTCGCCGAGCGTTTTGACCTCGAGCCCCATCAGCGAATAGGACATGGGCAGGTTGTAGGCCGTCAGCGGCCCCCAACCTATTGCTGTGTCCGGACCGTGTTCAGCCAGCGCTTTTTCGAGTCCCTCCTCGGCTTGGCTGACCCATTGATGTGCACCGCGGATAACTTGCGTGAAAACTTCTTTAGACATCGATGCCTCCCGAATGTCATACTGCTGACGTCAGCCCGCGCGGCCGTCATTCGAAACGGCGGCTGACGGTTGTTGTACCAGTTTCTGTCTAGGCCAGTACCAGATAATAAAACCTCAATGGTCTAACTCGCAAGAGTTCGGGACCCGAAAGTCTTACGGCTTTCGCTACAAAGTCTCAATACGGTACTTCTTGCGAGTCGTCTTATTTTCTCCGTAGGCAGAGCGGAAGGTCAGAGCCCGACCGCCGCTCAGTCTTCGATTCGCGTCGCCCCAGGACAGGAACCTACGGCTGCCAAACCTTCTCCGGCGGCCGCTACGTGGGCGGTCGGCGCGGTATCAACCGCATTGGGCTCATAGGGTACGTCGTACATCGGCCCCGGCAGTCCCAAATCGGCTCGCTTCTGGTCGATGCGGTCGATCATTATATGGGCGGCCTTGATTGGATCGGGCTCGAAGGACCAAGTGGCGCCGAAGTGATCTTCGAGTTTGTCCGTCAAGAAGTCGGTTACGTACTCGCTCCCTTCGACCGGCAACGACTGGCCAATGACGACCGAAATCCCGCTGGCCACGAAGTACATTCCGATGGCGATAGCCTTCTCGCTCATCCACTCGGGCGCGGCGCCAGCTACGGGCAGTTTGTCGAGCGAATCGCCGATTCCTCCCTCGTTGACCATTTCGGTGCAAGCCGTGAGGATGCGGGTGTTGTCCACGCAACTGCCGGAATGGAGAACGGGCGGGATACCAACTGCCTTGCATATGTCCTGGATACCTTTGCCGGCGTGCTGGAATGCGGCCTCGGGCGTCAGGAGCCCTGCCTTGCCGCAGGCAATGGCGCTGCAGCCGGTTTGAACCACTAGCACGTCGTTCCGGAGCAGTTCCTTGACCAACTCCAGGTGGCTTTCGTCCTGCGGGAACTTGGGGTTGTTGCAGCCGACCACTCCGGCCACACCTCGCAAACGCCCCGCCTGAATGCCGTCGTTCAACGGCCGGTAGCTCGGACGGTATTTTCCGCCGAGAATATCGGAGATCACGTCGGTGGTGAAGCCGGCGATCACATCCTCTTTCACGTCCGGGATGTTCACTTTTTCCGGGTCGCGATTGCCGAAGTTGTCGATGGCCACCCGGATAATCTTCTTGGCCGTCTCCATCGCCTCTTCTTCGTGGAAGTCGATGTGAGTGGCACCGGGGACCTTGGCCTTGGGGCTGGTCGAGACGACTTTGGTGTGGAAGCACTTCTGATATTCAGTCGTTGCCGGGAACACGCACTGGACGTCGACCAGCATCACGTCGATCACGCCCGTCATGAGGGCGAGTTCTTGCTGGAGGAAGTTGCCAGCCACGGGAACGCCGTGACGCATGAGAATCTCGTTGGCAGTGCAGCAAATTCCGGCCAGATTGATACCTTTGGCCCCCTTGGCTTCGGCCTCGGCCAGCAACTCGGGGTCCCGCGACGCGGCCACAATAACGTCGGAAAGCGTTGGTTCGTGGCCGTGTACGAGGATGTTGATCTGCTCTTCCTCGAGTACGCCCAAATTGACTCGCGCACGCAACGGATTCGGTTCGCCGAAGAGTATGTCGGAAACATCCGTGGCGATCATCGATCCACCCCAACCATCGGCCAAAGCGGTCCGAGCGCAGGCCATGATGATGTGGTCCGCATCCGCGTCGACACCCATGTGCGTCATGTGCATACCGGTGACGACCTCGCGGTCGACGCCGCGTGGGGTGGCTTCGGCGGCAGCCCAGAACTTCTGTTGTTGTTCCGGCGCGCGATCGACATTGGCGAGCAGACCGTCCTGTTGGCCGAACTGCTTCGAAAGAAAGTCGGCCAGTTCCCCAGCGATTTCGCCGTCGCTCCGGTCGCCGATTTCGATGTCGTACTCCTTGGCCAGCTTGCGCAGTTTGCGGGGACCGCGGATCTTGTAGGCGTCCGAATCTCCTTTGGCGGCGAGCCGTAACGTCCGAACGATTTCGCGTCCGTGGTCCGAGTGTGCCGCGGTGCCGGCAGCAATGTGTCTCAAGAGACCGCGGGCAACAATGGTCTCGGCCGTGGCACCGCAGACGCCCGTTTGAGCGCCCTTGCCACCTGGGTTCACCCGACAAGGACCCATGAAGCAGTGTCGGCAACAGATTCCTTGTTTGCCGAATTTGCACTGTGCCTTCTGGGCGTCGAGGCGGTCCCAGACGGTTTCGACGCCTGTATTGCTGGCAATCTCGAGCATCGCCAGCGAGGCTGGATCGACTGAACGTACTTTCTCTTCAGGACGTTTTTTTTCTTCAGCCATTGGCTTCTCCTAAAAAGGTCTGGTTATCGAGTGACCTGCGACAGGGCGCGGGGCGACCTGTCCACAGGTAATTATTTTCCCGCTGCCTGTGAATCTCCCACTACTTTTTGAAGTACGTCACCGATTTGGCCAATTGCCTCGGCCAGATGCGGATCCTTCGGGTCGACGGGGCGTCCCTCCAAATCTGCGCTCACCAACTCTGTGCAGTATGGAAGCGTGCCAATAACGGTTTGGTCGCCGAGAGCCTGCCGGAGTACATCGCACTGGTGTTCTTCGCGGATCTTGTTGGCCACGACGAACGTGCGTTGGATACCGATGTCGCGAGCCAGTTGCTGTATCCGATTTGCCGTCTGGACGCTGCGCATTCCCGGTTCCACAACGGTAATCATGGCGTCCACGCCGGTGGCCGAGGCCCGGCCCATATGCTCCAAACCTGCCTCCATATCCAGAATTACGTCGTCGGGAACTCGCAGGAATAGGTGTTGCATGAGCGCTTTCAACACTGCGCCCTCCGGGCACATGCATCCCTTGCCACCCATTTCGACCGTACCCAGAACCAAAAGCCTCACGCCAGCAACATCCACCGAGAAACGATCCGGCAAATCGTCTACGCGGGGATTCAACTTGAACATGAGACCGGCGCCTTCATCCTTGGCCTCGGTCCGCTCCAGAACCAAATCGCGCATATCAGCGATGGGTTCGGGGATTTGGTCCTGTGGAACGCCAAGAGCCAAGGCGAGATTGCCGTCGGGATCTGCATCGACGGCCACGACAGAACGTCCCAGGTCGGCGAACCGCCTGGCGATAGCTGCAGACAACGTAGTCTTGCCTACACCGCCTTTACCAACGATTGCGATCTTCATCCGGATTGGATCGGGCCGGTTGCGTCAAAGCCCTCGCCACGGCTCACACCTCTGTTCTCCTGCTCGCAAGGAGCCCAGCCGAAATGACTGTGTCAGGAAGGAACGGGCATCCTGCCCCACTCAAAAGGTGTGTTATCGTGGTCGTCTATGACGTAATGCGCCGCGGTGCCAACTTGGGACTGGCCCAACCGCGCAGTTGAAGGGCTCAAATGCAACAGAACTACAGAAACTAGACTCTGTCACAAACGGATAGCTTACGGGTCCCGGATGATTTCGTCAAGCAGTGTCGGGGGGGTGTTTGCAGTTGATCCTCCCATTCGGCTTCACTATAAAACGGTGATAGTCCGGCGAAGCGATTGGGCGCAGGCCGGCTGGGGGCCTTCGTCCTATGTCTACGTGCTTAGCAAGTATGGATCAAAACCATCGCGACCTGGAATCCGCGCTCGGATTTCTGAATGGCCGGATCAACTACGAACGGGACCGCGCGGTGCCCTACCGCGAACGGGATCTCAAACTGGAGCGGATGAAAGAGCTGCTGGCGCGGCTCGACAACCCGCATTTGGGGCTGCCCATCGTCCATATCGCGGGAACCAAGGGGAAAGGCTCGACGGCAGCCATCATCGGTGCCGTTTTGTCAGCGGCGGGATACCGCACGGGGATTTTCACCTCGCCCCATCTGGATCGTGTCGAGGAGCGAATCGCCATCGACGGCCAGCCGTGTTCGCCGGACGAATTGGTCGAATTGGTGGATCGCGTCCGACCCGCTGTTGAAGCGATGGATCGCGCAGCCGACCCGGCGTGCGAGAACGATTACGGCCCCACGTATTTCGAGATCATCGCGGCCATGGCGTTGGTGCACTTCGCCCAATGCGGCGTTGATACGGTAATTCTGGAGGTCGGATTGGGCGGTCGGCTTGATGCGACCAACGTGTGCAGCCCACGCGTGTGCGCGATTACCAGTATCGGCTTTGACCACACCAGACAGTTGGGCAACACGCTGGCGTCCATTGCCAGAGAGAAGGCTGGGATCGTCAAACCCGGCGTGCCCGTTGTCAGCGGCGTGACAGACACCGAACCGCGGGAAGTGATCCGCCAGATTTGCCACGAACGAGGTTCGCCGTTGTTGGAGTTGGACGTCGATTTCACCTTCGACTACCGGCCGCCGCGCCATTTGGAGCGGGCTTCGTCGCCGGGAGAACTCGATTTCTCGTCGGCCGCCGCCTATCCTCAACTGAATCTCCAAGGACTCTCACTTCGGTTGTTGGGGCGTCACCAGGCAGCCAACGCGGCCGTGGGGTTGGCGGTGTTGGGCGAACTGACAAAGGCGGGATGGAAGATACCGGAAAACGCGATTCGCGACGGACTGGCCGGCGTCGACTGGCCCGCCCGCGTCGAACTGGTGGCCCGGCAGCCGACGATCGTGCTGGATTCGGCCCATAACTCCTCCTCGGTCGAGGCGCTGGTCGCCGTGCTCGACGAGAGCTTTACGGTGGGGCGACGCCTGCTGGTCTTCTCAGCCAGCCAGGGGAAGGACATTCGCGCCATGTTACGCCACTTGCTCGGACGGTTCGACGAGGTAGTATTCACACAATACCTTGACAACCCGCGTGCCGTCCCTGCACAACGACTTGCGACCACGGCACGCGAACTTACCGACAAGTGCTGCCGGGTGTGCCCTGGACCGTTCGAAGCCTGGAACGAGGTTCGTGCCCTGGCCACGCCCGATGACTTGATCTGTGTGACCGGTTCCGTTTTCATCGCTGCCGAGATGCGCGAGCAGATTGCCGTTCCACCAATGGGGCCGCCCTCGACAAGTTCCGAAGGTGCGAAATGAGATGTCCTGGTCAAGACCGTAGATTTTGGACCGAAGAGTCGGTTTTCGATGTGCCGTGCCCAGAGTGTGGAGCGGCGGTGGAGTTCTTCAAGGATGAAACATCGGGACGCTGTACAAAGTGCGGTCACCGGTTCCGAAATCCGGGAATCGACTTCGGCTGCGCAACATGGTGCTCGCTGGCCGAGCAGTGTTTGGGGTTCGTACCGGAAGGCGACTCGGCACCAAAATCGACCGAGGGAGCATTGGCCGGTCGACTAATTCAACAAATTGGCGTGGCGCTCAAGGATGCCCCGACGCGGATGATCTCGGCTCTGAAGGCATTCCATCACGCCAAGGAACTGGTCGCCAAAGAAGGTGGCGCCCCGCGCATCGCACTTGCGGCGTCGCTGCTGCTGGAAGTCGCCGCTCCGTCCGGAGCCGAACCGGGCGTTGTGGATGAGCTGAACCTACAGAAAGTGAAGCTGATGCTCCAGGAAGTTGGGGCTGATGAACAGACGATCAAAGGCGTGTGCGAGATCATTGGGTGCCGCCAAACGGGCAAAGAGCATGACTCGATCGAATTCACCATCGTGTGCGACGCCGATCGGCTGGCCCGCCTCACAACGGACTACTCGCCCGACGAACACGGCAAGCTGGAAACCGTAATCCAGAATCAGCTAATCACCGACACGGCAAAACAAAGGGCCCGCAGTTGGTGCCGGGCCGTGGACGCGGGAAACGACTAGAGCCATCGTGGGGCACGTTTCCAACGTGCCAGCAACCAAACAGGCACGTTGGAAACGTGCCCCACGTGCTAAACGCAATACGGGACAGAACATGAACAGCACAGGCGAAGGCACGGCGGGTTTCGGCGTTCCGCCGCGACAGAAGAACCTCGATCGAGCTACGGAACTCGGGTTTGAAGCTCTGGCTAGTCAGCACGACGAGCAGTTGACGTGGCTGGGCGTCGAGCGGTCGGGGGACGTGCTGCGAGTCCCGGTTTTGAACGACACGTTAGATGTGAATCTGTCGACACAAAAAGTGGCCACGACGGACGGCGTGGAAATCGGCCCGCATTGGCGAATCCTCGTGTTGCACTACCTGGCGATCAGCGGGCGTCCGGATCGCCTGGCCCCCGACATCACATTCGCAGACCTGCAAACGGCGCGGTCCTACAACAAGGTCTACGAAGGGCGCACGGTCGGTCGGTTGTGCGGGACCGTTGGCCGGACCGAGAGCGGACTGCGCGATGCGGCCGCTGCGATTGGCGGACACGCGGCCCTGGGCGGCGACGTGGCGTTCGATTTCGACGTGTTCGCCCGTTTGACTATGCGTCTGGTCTGGTACGCAGCCGACGAGGAGTTCCCGCCGTCGGCCACGATCCTACTGCCCAGCAACATGGAAGACTACTTCTGCGCCGAGGACACCGTGGTGCTTTCCGAACGCCTGGTATCACGCCTGTGCGGGCGGCCGTTCTGAAGCGGCGTGCAGTTGCGTTGGCCTTGCCTGGGCTGGGGTCTAATTCGTCGCATAACGTAATAGGTGGGATGCAGCGCGGCGGTAGCGGAATAGCCTCAAATCGCATCGCCGTGCCATCCGCTAGCGGTCTCCATAAATGATCGCTATAGTGGCAGTTCAGTATTGGCGTTTTGGCTTACAGGTTTACGGGCGAATGAAACCTATCAGAAGTGGCATCATGTGGAGTCCCTTTCGGATGTTGATGCGCTTTGCATGTGGTGCACACCTGTTGGTTGCCCTGTTCCTGCTTGCGGGATGCGGTGAGCCGACTCATCGCGTGTCGCCGAAAGAACCCAGTGACGTCAGCGCGAAGACCGACCGCGAGAGTAATTCGTCGGGTCCTTCGGTGCTGCGCTTGGCGACGACGACCAGCACACGCGATTCGGGACTGCTCGATGCGCTCGTGCCCGTGTTTGAGAAGGCCAGTGCGTGCCGCGTGGACGTGATCGCGGTCGGGACGGGAGCGGCTTTGAAGCTGGGCGAGTCCGGCGACGTAGACGCCGTGCTCGTCCATGCCCGATCTGCCGAGGAGGCATTCATGAACGCTGGGCATGGGATTCGCCATGAACCGGTGATGCACAATTTTTTCCTCATCGCCGGGCCAGCCGATGACCCGGCCAGGGCGCGCGGACGCGATGCGGCGGCGGCCTTAAAGAAGATCGCCGCAGGAGAACATCGTTTCGTGTCACGCGGTGACGACAGCGGGACCCACAAACGTGAACGCTCGTTGTGGAAGACGGCTGGGGGTCAGCCGGAGTGGGAAGGCTACGTCGAGAGCGGTCAGGGTATGGGACCGTCGCTCGTCATGGCTGATGAGATGAACGCCTACGTGTTGACCGATGAAGGCACGTGGCTGAAACAGAGCGGCAAGTTCCGCCTTGTTCCGCTGGTAACGGAAGCGGCCGGGCTTCGCAATCCTTACTCCGTGATGGTCGTCAACCCGGACAAGCATCCGTCGATCAATTCGAAGCTCGCCGGGGCGTTCGTTGATTTCCTGATTTCCGCGCAGGGACAGCAGTTGATCGCCGAGTATCGGATCAACGGGCAGGTGCTGTTTTACGAGGATCGGTTAGAGAAGGAATCGTCCGAGTGATTCGTGAGGGAATCCTTGACGCGCTGACGCTCCTTTGGCACCGTGACGCTTCAGTAATGGACGCGGCGATCCGGAGTGTGTGGGTCTCGGCGCTGGCGGTGTCTGCGGCGTCATTCGCGGGCATCGGAACTGGCCTGCTGCTGGCTCGCAAGGCAATTCCCGGTCGGTCGCTGCTGGTAGTGCTGTTCCGCGTTGGGATGGCGATGCCGACTGTCCTAATCGGGCTTTTGTGCTATGCGGTGCTGTCACGGCGAGGGCCATTGGGCGGCTTCGAGCTGCTTTACACGACGTGGGCGATCGTGATCGGTGAATTCTTCCTTGCCCTGCCGATCGTGACGACTTGGACACACGGAGCCATCCGGCGGCTCGACCCACGTGTCTCAGAAACCGCCCGCACACTGGGAGCAGGACCGGTCCAGCGAGCAATCACTTATCTGCGCGAAACTCGGCTGGCGATCGCCTTGGCGGTACTGACAGCATTTGCCCGCTGCTTCACGGAGTTGGGTATCGCCATGATGGTCGGCGGGAACATCTGCGGCCGGACACGCACACTGACGACGGCGACGGCCCTCGAAACGGCTCGCGGCGAATTTGCCCGCGGCGTCGCAATGAGCCTCATTCTGCTGCTGATCGCGTTGCTTGTGACCGTGGCCGTCGCTTCGCTCAGCCGTGCGGATCGGGAGACAATGACGTGATCTCCGATTTCGTGACTTCAGGCACGACGACCGATCCCGTCATCAGCGCTGGCAATCTCTCCGTCTCCAAAGGCAACCACGTTATCTGCCGTTTGGCTGACTTCACCGTGTTTCCCGGTGAACGACTCGGCATCGGCGGTGCGAATGGCAGCGGAAAATCGACGCTGCTTCGCGTGCTAGGCGGACTCGAACGGGACTTCACCGGCACCTGCCGGATCGACATTCCGCCATGCGACCGAGTGTTCGTCCATCAGACGCCGTACCTGTTGCGCGGCACGGTCCTGCACAACGTGGCCTACGGTCTGGCGGCCCGATCGGTAAAGCGTTCAGCGCGTCGGCGGATCGCCCTCGACTGGTTGGCGCGACTGGGCATCGCTGATCTTGCTGACCGCCGTGTGGACAGCCTCTCCGGCGGGGAGGGCCGCCGGGTCGCCCTGGCCCGCGCGTGCGTGTTACGTCCGAAACTGCTGCTTCTGGACGAACCGTTGGCCGACCTCGACGAATCTGGTGCCGGCTGTGTCCGGGAAGCACTCGCGGAACTCTCCGATGCGACAGTCCTCATTGCCTCGCCGATACCGCTTCCAGACGGTTTGGTCGCTCGGTGGGTGGAACTGGGCTGCTAACCGCACTGTAAAGGATAGTGCTTTGTCACAGCTAAGAATTTGGATTGGGGTGGCTGGGGTTGAGCGCAGCGAACCCCCAGTTGGCCAGTTCCGGGGGCTCACTTCGTTCGACCCCGGCCACCCGAGAACTAAGCTGTGACAAAGCAGTAGTAGTCGAGTCTATTAACGGTCAATTGATGGTGGTGATTTCCCCTCCGTTTCGCGTACACAGCGCACGAAACATCGGCAAACCGATATCGTCAGTAATGACTCGAGTCGAAGCGTCCATCAGCAGAAAGTTGCAGCCGGCCGGATGCGGACCGTGAAAGGATGATGGGCTGCTGGTCGGACCGTTGGGCACTCCTGAGCGTGCATGTACGAGGATTGCTGTAATCGGCGGACGCCATTTATAACAGGGTGGATCGGCTGGAGGGTTATACTGAGGATGGGGGGCGCTCGACTGATTGTAAACGACGTTCTGCCGAGGAACGACGCCAACCCACGTGCTTTCCGCGATCCGGCTCATCCGTTCTCCGATACCGATGGTGTGTGACAAGCCATCGGTAATGTCTGACGACCGAATGCGGCTGTTTCGATGAAACACACCGTTAAACGGCTGCCGCTCGTATGCCCCATAGTTCGGATCGACGCTGTTCCCACCTCCGAGGGAACCCACATAGCTGCAAACGGCGGCATCGGTAAGCATGGTCGGAGAATTGGTCTTCATCGGTGGGCTTCCGCAAGTGGTCACTTGGATCAGCCGTCCACTGGTGTCGCTGGGACAGAGAAAGAGTTCAACGGACGTCCGACGGGCTTCGGCGTTCTCCGCCGCAGTGATCGGCAGATTGAAGTTGATGCGGTCGTGCAGGTTTTCCTGTTCGAGGTAGGGCAGCAACAGGGCGAAGAAACTCCACCCGGGTCCTCGTTCATCCGGGAAACTGCGAGTGTTGCCCGTCTGGTAACGCCAGTTGGGATCAGCCAATGTCGAGATGAAGCCGGAAGGGAAAGTCCTGTGACTGCTATGGTAACTGTGCAGTGCCGCCCCCATCTGTTTCAGGTTGTTCAGGCATTTGGTGCGGCGGGCCGTTTCGCGAGCTTGCTGTACGGCTGGAAGGATAAGAGCGACAAGAACTCCAATGATCGCAATGACCACCAGCAATTCGATCAAGGTGAAACCGTGACGGCGATTCATGAGAGTGCGTGTTCCCAAAGAGGTTCAACACCGCTGATTGCAAATGGCACCACCGTGCCATTTGCTGCCGATTGTACCACGGTAATGAACAGGGTCAAGCGACCCGCATTTGCCGTTTGCCGAGACGCTGTCGTGAGTCCTGATTAAGCACTTGAGAGTAGCTTGCACACGAAATGTGGTGTGACGCAAACCGGCATTCTGTGATATAATTCCCGTATGGCCGAATACCCATCGAATTCGATCAAAACGGCGCCCGCCGACGCGGACATTCCTCCCGATTGGCTGGAGGATTTCGAAGCCGCCGCACGCCGCAGTCTGGAAACCCGTTTTCGCTACGCATTCATTCGCACATACAAGCCGGTGCTTGACGATGAACCGTTCCGAGCGTTCGACACGACGGCCGACTACCGGCGTTGGTGCGAGGAAAATCTACCGGACTGGTTAGGGTATGGGCGCGTTTGATCTGCCCGACTATGGTCCCAGTTCCTCCTGCCAACGCTTCGGCACAGCCTCGAAGGCGTCCTGATAGGACGCTTCCAAAGGGACGAGGATATAGTGATCCGGAGCCAGGAACAGTGGCATGTCCGGCAACGTGCCACCAGTCGCGACCGGCTCAACATAAGCCTTCTTGACTTCGCCGGCGGGATACGCAACCAGCGTCAACGGTTCCTCCCGCGGAAGCTCGAAGCCGCCCTCCGTGATCTCCGACCAGATGGCACCGTGGACACCCTGGGGATCGCGCGGACCTGGTGGGAATAGGTCGACAACGAGCAGATGGACACCCGCGTCCAGTAGTTCCAACGCTTTTGCGACAAACGATCGCAAGGCGTTCTGGGTTGTCTTATTGGCGGGCGAGACGATTTCGAGTATCGCCGCAACTCGATCGCTGCTCGCGTGGCGGATGACGATTCGACTGCGTTTGTCCGCGTACCGCTCGATCTCAGTGGTTGCGGTGAAACGGTCGGTCAAGAAGACGGGCCCGAAGCCAAGGACGGCCCGCTCGGCCAAAGCATAGTAGTCTCCAGGCAGCAGCCCAGTGTTCAAAGCACGTTTGAGTGCGGAAACCCACTCGTGGTGGAAATCGTGGAAGATCCCCGCGCCTACTCGGGTCCAATCGTGAATCGGCATGGCTCCGACCTCTGATCTGAAAGGCGGAGAGCTGACACCCGCTATTGTACAGGCCCCAAGCACGATTGTGAATCTTCGAAGCCGTCAAGTGAAACACGGCTAGCAAGCCGCGTCGACTGCTTCCCCTTCCGCCACCTTCTCGATTCGCACGGCGCATACCTTTGTCTCGGGGATCTTGGACACGGGGTCGAGGGCTGCGTTGGTCAGGACGTTCGTTGGAGCCTCGGCGAAGTGGAAGGTTAGCGACACGACGCCCGGCGGACACGTATCGGTGATGCTCGCTCGGACTTTGATCTTGCCACGGCGCGACGAGACGCGTAGCAGGTCCCCATCGGCGATTTCCAGATTCGCGGCGTCGTCCGGATGGATTCGCAACAGTTCTTCGCTGTCCAACGCGTCCAGTCCTTCCACGCGCCGGCTCATCGTGCTCGTGTGGAAGTGGTAGAGACTCCGATCCGTCGTGAGCGTGAGCGGGTACTTGTCGTCTGGAAGCTCGGCAGACGGTTTGTACTCCAGAGGCACGAAATGGCCTTTGCCTCGGGCGAACTTCTCGGAATGCAGGAAGGGCGTCCCAGGGTGATCCGCGTTTGGACATGGC
>JACKQG010001748.1_pt1 | contig 29408 bp, 27 predicted proteins | sample 8237621 | NCBI WGS metagenome assembly JACKQG01 (sample SAMN15677084, study PRJNA649215) | marine metagenome | biome: marine; feature: Black Sea; material: saline water; isolation source: suspended particulate matter (SPM) from the Black Sea western gyre | collected 2013-06-09/2013-06-10 | depth... | reverse complement strand
ATGTTGGCACAGGCCAACACAATGCCTCAGATGGCACTGACACTGCTGAGATAAACAACAAGGCCTGGCTCTGGCTCGTCAGCTCAACAGACCAAGTTGAGATTGCTCTGCAAGCTGGCCTGGAACCGGCTGGTTGAGTTATCAACCGACTCCTAAGGGTTGTGAACAATAAAGATATTGTTCACAGCCCTTATTTCATTATATCAGCTATCAGCCAGAATCTCGTATATCTCCTATGACCTCATCACAGATTCGTTTCGGCATAAATTTAGCCCAAAAATACCGCATTTATTAGCCTATTGTCATTTGGATTTTCCGATTCTTATACTATAGTTTATAAAAGGGACGGCTTCAACGAACAGGCAGTTCCGATAATTCGTTTGAAATTAACTAAATATATCTTTTTATAAAAGAGGGACATCAAAAATGGAGATTGAACACCTTCAGGACAATGTTTTCTTCGTTTGTTTACAAGAACCACAATTGAAAAATGAGCTTGTAGCCATAAACGATATCCTAAGCAGTGAATGCACCTGTGACGTAATTATAGATTTCTCCAACGTCGAGATGCTGACTTCTGAAGGCATAAGCAGTTTAATTATATTAGAAAGGCTGCTGAATAGTTTCGGCCATAAGATCATTTTGTGCGCCGTTTCCTCGAATAATCTACAAGTTCTTGAGCGAACCGGTATTCAGCCATTATTCGAATTTGCCAGTGATGAGTCTGCCGCATTGCAATCTATACGAAGCTCCTCTGCATTTTGATCATTAAGCCATCTCACTTAATTTCACTGATTGCCAACCAGAACTTAACTCGAATCCCTCATTCAAGGCAGAGGTACTCCTATTGCTAATATTTTCGAGGAATTTCATACCCCAAATCGAGGATTTTCCCCGTTCACTTAGCATGTGTATATAGTGTATTATAGTATTATAGAGTTATCAATAAAGAGAGTAAAAAGCATGGATGTTTTTATTCTTAATTAAGCCCCAGCTTCAATTCACTCCTATCCTCTGTTCCTCGAAGCAGGGGCTTTTAAACTCGATACCCATCCACAGAACATATTTTGAAACTCGGAGAAACCGTAATCTTACGCAGAGTCTGGGGTGAGATACACTTCGGCAGGAATTTTGTTATTATAGAATGCCAAGAGTCCTTATAAGAGTGAGCCTACGGAAAATATCAATCAAGTATATCAGGAATACCGGTCGCTGTTGTTGAATACCTTAATGCCCCCACTTCTTTAGCTTGCCATTATCAAAGTAGAACCGACAAGATGGATTGATATCATTTTCTATATAGCATTCCCATATTCCTAATGAGTCGATGCGGGGAATTCTGCTTTGAACATGTATTTCGCAATCCTGCAGACAAATATTGGTATGTTCATCCTGTGGCAAGTCAGAATTTGCAGGAATTATATGGTTCTGACAGCCGTAAAAAAACAACATTATTAAGGCCGGAATTATACTCAATAACACCCTCATACATAAAATATAACGTATATTTGCCGAGTAACAAAATCCGAGAAAATCCCTGTTTTTTGGATGCCGGGACATTCTGCGACTATCGATATGGAGTATGTCTAAAAAAAACAGACCCGGGATACGCGTGTATCATGTATGCAGGATAATTTTATCGCCCGGAAGAATTGACTTAAGCCAGCAGAATCGAAAAGCTATTGTCCGATAATGCAAGGCCTGATAACGGCGTTAAGCTGGAACAATCGACTCAAATGGCCGAAACGGTAAGTTAGTTTATTTTTCCATGATCTCGGCTCCCGCCTGGCCCATCCACGTAATATCGTTACCTATACCCTGGACAGTCTGGCAGCTTGCCAAAGAAAAGACTAAAATAAATAAAGCAAGCCCGAGAATTATTCTTTTAACCATTTTGTCAAATTCTCCTTAATCTGCGATAGGCCTTATTGTAGACTATCGCGGAATATGGCTGTAAAAAAAGACATATTTCTGATAATATTATATTTATTATCGGCAATATCGTTGAAAGCTAATTATAAAATTTATCAGTTCGGTCGAATCTATTTACTAAAAAAAGGGTATTTCTAATGAAAATAGCCAGTTTTAACGTCAATTCAATCCGCGCCCGGATGAATATTGTCCTTGAGTGGCTGGATAAAAATCAGCCGGATATTCTATGCGTTCAGGAGACCAAAGTTCAGAATGATGATTTTCCAATCGGGGCTTTTGACGGGACAGAGTATAGATGGATCTTTAAGGGGCAGAAAAGTTATAACGGGGTGGCAATTTTCAGCAGAAATGAAATTACAAAGGTTAAATGCGGCTTCGATGATGAGCCGAAGGATGAAGCTCGTTTGATTAAAGCGGAAATTAACGGCGTTAATATCGTTAATACATATATACCACAAGGCTATTCGGCGGAGTCTGAAAAGTTCGAATATAAGCTGGAGTGGTTCGGCCGTTTGCTGAAGTTTTTTGAAGAGAATTTTCAACCCGGCGAGCCTGTAATCTGGGTAGGAGATTTAAATGTAGCACCGGAGAAAATAGATGTTTATGATCCTGCAAACTTGTCAGGGCATGTCTGTTTTCATCCGCAGGTCCGCAAGGCACTTGAAAATGTAGTTCGCTGGGGGTTTGTCGATGTGTTCAGAATGCACTGCCATAAGTCGGGGGAATATACATTCTGGGATTACAGGCGAAAAGATTCCTTTGAACGAAATATCGGCTGGCGGTTAGACCATATATTGGCAACAGAATCCATGGCGGAAAAGTGCACTAATTGCTATATTGACAAAAAAATACGCCTCAAAGAGCGACCAAGTGACCACGTGCCTGTTATTGCTGAGTTCGATTTGTAATTAGTTATTGGTAATTCCGGCCAAAGATGCTTACGGAGAAAGGTTCATCGGGCCGATGTATTTTTTTGCGACGACAATATTGTCAAACCAAACCCTGCTGACGTGGCCCGGTGGTGCTTTGGTGATATAGAGAAGGACCCAGAGGAAATTCAGCTTTAATTCCTCTGTGCTGCGCCACTGAAAGCCCTCAAACGGTACACCTTCGGGGTCCGGATTAAAGCTGTCCCATACCCATTTGCCTTTCGGAAATCCTTTTCCAAGGCAGCTTATTATCTGGCCGTCCCTGCTCCAGGGCTTACCGTTTATCCATAGTGCCTGTTGGCCATTACTTTCGGTGACGGGTGCGTTCATTTTCATCATCAACTCGACACATATCCATTTACCCCGCTGAACTTTTAGGCGGGGGTCGTTGATGAAATCGTGTCCCCAGGATTTTTCGTCCGGCGAAGACCTCATATCCATCCAGTAGGAATAAAAATCCCATTGCCATTTAGTACCGAACGGCTCGACTCCTGTGGTAAACCGTTCGCTGCCGGCCGGGCGGATACCGGCGCCTCCCTGAGGCCATGAGGTTGAAGGATTGTAGCCTCCGACATGGAAAAAATGATGTATCGGGTAGCAGTCGGGGTCAAACTTTACATAAAAGCGAACGTAGAGCTTTTCATAGCCGGGCAAGAGACGCCTGTATAAATGGGCACCGTTACTTTTTCCGCCGATGTGCGTCATTAAAAGTGAATGTTTGCCGTCACTGCCCCGGGGTATATCGGTGGAAAGCGACATAATTTCGAGATTCTGAACGCTCTCCCAGTGTGATTTCACGGCGTCCAGGGAACCTTCCTCAAAATTCTCGACAAATATCACATCGGGGTCGTTCTCGATGCCTTTATCGCCTTTGTATTTTCTTGCAAGTGCGTTGTCATTACCGGGAGCATTGTTGACTATGCCTAAAAATAATAAAGAAATACCGACGCAGAGAATAACGGTCTTCATAAAATAACCTCCGGCTTGAAAAAACGTTTGCTTCGGCTGTAATATCGCCGAAAAAGCGGTTTACTTAAAACATGCTTGAGACCAATGTCAAAAGTATCAGGTTAAAACCAATTGGGGAACCAGGATTCGGACCTGGACTAACTGATTCAGAGTCAGTCGTGCTACCGTTACACTATTCCCCAATAATTTTAGACCTAAACGAATATTAATAATTCATCTATTTTTATTTATCGTCTTTTGCCGTCAAGTCCGCCAAATTTAAGCAATTTCCAGCCAGCCGGCAGAACAGCGGCCGCTAATACTATCTTGGCAAGGTCACCTACAATAAAAGGATATAAGCCCGTAGTCAGGACAGATTTGCTTATGCCCATAAGGCGGGACAGCCAGAGCAAGCCGAAAGCATAAATGATAATATTGCCGAAAATCATCGCCAAAACGGTTGTGCCGATTCGCCTGTCCCAGCCCTTTTGAGCCAGGAACCCTGTTACGTAAGCGGCAGGTATGAAACCAATCAGATACCCGCCGGTCAGGCCCAGCAGTACGGCAGGACCGCCCCCAAGTGCGAAGACCGGCAGGCCCAGGGCACCTTCAATTATGTATGCCAGAGCGGCAAGGCCCCCGCGCTTAGCGCCAAGCAATGCTCCTATCATCAGCACGGCAAAGGTCTGAGCGGTAACGGGGACGGGACTAAAAGGCAACAGTACCGTAATACGGGCACACAAGGCAATGAGCAGAGAACCGCCAATAACCAGAGTAATATCATAAATGGCGGCAGACGTTTTCTCAGAGGGCCTAAGAAGGTCAGCTACAGTGGCATTGGCAGTGGCCAGCATATATTCTCCAAATAAATATTTCGAATACTCTGATAAACTAAAAACTTCGAGATATTATATTTGAAGCCCGCCCCGGCGTCAAATGACATTTTGCAAAGGATTTCGAAAGAGTATTATCAATTAAGAAAAGGGCTTATACCGAATGAAACGATATAAGCCCCGAATTTCCTTTGCTTATCAGGTAAATCTCTGCTTACGGCTATGGCTGCGGACGCGGCCTGTAGAGCCTGATATCGTCAAAGTACATCGTACCTGCTCCGCCGGGGAGCGGATTATTCTTGTCGCCGAAGCCGATAGAAATCTTATCGACATTTGACAGGTTAATACCCTGGTTGGCAAATTCCTGCAAGTCGATATTCCACTCGGTCCAGGTCGCTATCTGTGTTGCAGCCGGGTCAGGATGGTACATAACAGCAGGATTACCGCCGGTATTAGAAACAGCTACATACATCGGCTCATTGTCGTTGCGGGGTATATCGATGTCCTGTGACTGCCACTGGCCTGTGACGTTAACTGTGGTGCTGACGTTTGAGAATACCGCTTCAATAGTTTCTTCTGTGTTATTGCTGGAAACCGCCAGGCCTATATAGGCGGTAGCATTCATCTGTACGCTGGCACTCGAGCCAAGGTTTAAATCATTCACAGGCACCCAGTTGGTCCCGTTGGATGAGTGGGAGGCGGTAAATGTACCGGCCGCATCACGCTCCAGCTTCACCCAGCGGGGGAATTCCAATCCATTTTCAACCGAATTCGTAGTGGTTCCAAAAGTTTCCATTCGACGGTTGAACCTGATACCGCCATCCGGCCTCATGAATGTAAATGCGTGTTTCGAATCCGGAGCAAGCGTATCACGAATCATCACTCCTATCTTGGCACTGGCGTTGGTATTAGTTGCGCTTTCTACTTTTGCGATAATTGAACCGGGCCCGGAGAGCTGCTTGAAGACATAATGGAAACTGTCGCTTTGACCCCAGATGTCTCCGCTGCGGGCGGTGATTGTGTAAGTGCCCGCAGGTTGTTCCGTTAGGGTGCTGAAAGAATCCGGATAGCCTCTGAACCATAGTGACAATGTTTTAACACCCTGTTTGGTCCAGTCTCTTTTAGTGTTTAGAGATAAGGTTGCTTCTGAGTACTTGAGATTGTTGTCATAGAAAAGCGGCATTGCCTGAGCACCGCCGTGAACGATGGTTTGCTCGGTAAACGGTGGGTCGGCATAACCAACGAGAGCGCCATTTACTGTCGGATTATCCCATCCATCCTGCCATGCTTCGAATATCCTGTCAGGTGGATAGTCGTTGTAATCTTCGAAATCGTCCACCACAATAAAGTCGGCTACCGTGAAGCTCCAGAGCCTTCCTTTGCTGACAGTTTCGTCGGCATTATACTCATCGACTCGCCAGTAGTAAGTTTGGTTGTATTCAAGGCGTTCGGAAGGTAAAAATTCGGTATTATTCTGGCGTCCCTGATATATGCCGGTTGTATCGGAGGCACCGGCATCGGTCACTGCTATTTTATCGGTGCCGAAGTACACATCGTGTGAAGCGACAGAATCCCCCGGAGACCAGCCCAGGGGCACGATGTCATCGATATTAGGCATTGAAGCGTGAGCGGGCTTCGGGTCCCAGGAAAGCCTTGGGTCTCCGGCCATAGTTTTTTCAATCTCTTCGGGCGTCAGAATCTTACTGTAGATTCGGACATCGTCTATCAAACCGATGTACCATCTCGAGCTGCTAAGGTCATACATCTGACCTATTTGGACATCGAAATTGGAAGTGAGATTCAACACATCAGTGTCTGAACTGGTTCTGGTATCATCCTGACCATCCAGGTAGAATGAAACATCTCCACTTGAGATTGTTGCGTTTGCTTGTACTGTGAGTGCAACGTGGTGCCATTGGTTGTCAAGCACATCGGTATCGCCCTGGACATTACCCCCACTTGTGTCAAAGCGCAGTCTGCCGCTGTTGACCCGAAATTCGACTCTTTGGCCGGCACCGGTGCCGCCCCAGCTTATCATCTGACCATTGGTTGCGGTTTTAATCCAGGCAGTTATGGTGAAAGGATTCGTACCCATGATACCCTTGTAACCATCTATGCTGACAAAGTCACCGGCGTTGTCAAATTCCAGGGCATCTCCGTCGAAGCCGGCCACCCACAACGGGTCCCCGCCGAGTGTGCCGTGATGGCCATAGCCGGAAGAATCTGTTATGAAACCAGAACCATCATCATCAAGCTTCCACCAGCCGACAAGGTCGGGGGCATAAATGGGTGTAACAGGTTCTGTTCTAAAGCTCCATACATCACCTCTATGTGTAGTTGTGCCGCCGAATTCATCAACCCGCCAGTAGTAAACCTTATTAAACTCAAGAGGCCCGGGATCATAGGCTGCATCTGCATTGGGGCGTCTTCCGGAGGCATTGTTCACGTCGTCAAAGTTGTCACCGAAAAACACATTATGAAATTTCACATCGATACTCGGCATCCAGGTAAGAGTTACATCGGGAGCCACAAATCTGCCGCCATCAGGAGGGTTTGGTTTTGTAGCGGTAAAGGCCGGAATAGTAAAACTCCAGATATCACCTCTGCGTTTCGTAGCGTCGGCCTCAACTTCATCGACCCGCCAATAGTAGTCGGTGCCGGGCACCAGGCCTTCGGAATGAGGAAAACCAGCGAATCCAACGACAAAATTTGTATCGTTTTGATTGCCAAGGAAGGCTGCTTCGGCCCCGCTATCTACGTCGGCAAAATTCTCACTGAAGTACACATCGTGTGAAGCCGCACCACCGCCAGGCGAGAAGTCAACACTTATCCACGTGTCCGAATGTACGGCCCCATCCGCAGGGACAGGTTTATGGGCCATTGGAGGGACAGCCAGATTCCTTATCTCTTCGGCCGACAGTACCCTGTCATACACGCGAACTTCGTCCATCAGCCCAATGAACCATCTATTTGCACCATTGTACTGGCGTGCTATTGAGAGGTCAAAGTTCTCGACGATATTGAAGGCATCAACATCCGTACCGGTCCTTGTATCATCTTCGCCATCGACGTAAAGTATCACCTGTGGATATGAAATGGTGGAGTTCTCTTCCACTGTAAGTGCGACGTGGTGCCATTGGTTATCGGCGACAACGGTATCGCCCTGCCTGTTACCGGAGCCGTGCTCGACGCGGAGTCTGTACTCGCTGACGCGGAACTCGACTCTTTCGGTAGCGGTGTTATTACCCCAGCCGACAATCTCACCGTTGGCACTGGTCTTTATCCAGGCAGCTATACTGAAAGCGTGTCCACCGAGAAGCCCCTTGTAACCGCCTATATTCACGTAATCCGGGTCTCCGGTAAACTCCATAGCCTGTCCGAAAAGGCCGGGCACAAATTGAGGGCTGCCGTTTATCGTGCCGTGGCGGTCATTGCCGGAATAATCAAACGCGGTACCGGTACCCTCATCGTCAAGCTTCCAGTATCCGATAAGACCTGCATCCTGAGCGTTCACTATACTAAGGAGCATCGCGGTGAGTATCAAAACGAAACAGAACAAATGAATCAATTTCTTAGACATAATAATCCTCCTTAAAAGTTAAGATAACACTGTCGATTGATATTTCTATTTTCAGTAAATTCAGTGCCTTCCTATGACACTTATTTAAGACTTGTCACAACCTCCTTCATTGCAAGAACCGATATTAAGTCTAAATTCTGCGCATCAAGCCTGTCACAACGCAAAATCCAGCAAAAAACATAAGAATTGTGCCCGGAGAAAAACCATAAATCCACAGTTGCCCGACGGAACGGACACACACATTATCCACTATATTTATACCAAATCAGCCGTCTTTTGGTCAAGTAAAAAGTTATGCCGAACGAATCGCCATTTCGCAACCATAACATTTGGCCTTCACTGCTGCCTTATAGGAACTAAAGGCTTGTTTTCCGGCCAGTCGGGCTATGAATTTCCCAGCTTTTTATATTGACAGTATAAGAGGATTTGATGTATAATAATCTGGGTAAATGTTGTTAATCAGGTAGTAACAATAATATATTGAATAGGAGGTCCACTTCGCAGAAGCTTTATATGGGTCTATAACGAAATGTCTATAGAAAACGGAAGGTGGTTCTATGAACAAATCAAGAGGATTTACTTTAATAGAATTATTGGTTGTAATCGCCATTATTGCCTTATTGATGGCAATATTGATGCCGGCACTCAATCGAGCCAAGAAGCAGGCAAGGTCGGCAGGGTGTAAGATGAACCTGCACTCATGGGGCTCGATCTGGTCGATGTATTGCCAGGACAACGAGGGCTATTTCTGCATGGAGGGCCAAGGCTCCACTGGCTGGCCTCGCGGGAACTGGGTAGTACCACTTCGGCATTTGTACCAGACAAAAGCAGGCATTCTGATATGTCCGATGGCCAAGAAGAGACTGTCGGAAGGGGCAAATTACGTTAGCCATGGGGGGGCGTTTAAGACCTATATCATGGGTACAGGGGGGACAGAGAACAGGCAAGAGGAAGCCAGTTATGGTGCGAATTGCTGGCTTTTTAATGGACGGCAGGGACAGAGCGAGATTCAGAGCCGTCCGGTTGAATGGAACTGGAAGACAATGGATGCCAAGGGGGGAAACGAGATACCCATTTTTGCCGATACGATGTGGAGAGGAGGCGGGCCCTTTTATCAAAACGGCAGCTCCGGATCCAACCGGATAACTCCTCCCCAGGTTCAGGATGATTGGTCGGGCGCCGCCCATGAAATGAAGCATTTCTGTATCGACAGGCACAACGGGACAATAAATATGCTTTTCATGGACTGGTCTGTCAGAAAGGTCGGGCTTAAAGAGCTATGGAAGCTCAATTGGCATCGCGAGTACAACAGAAACGGCTTCTGGACGGCGGCGGGCGGGGCCCAGGATAGTGACTGGCCGCATTGGATGAGGAATTTCAAGGCATATTAGAAAATTGCCCTGCCTCTTACGTTTGTCGGACAAGCTCAGTGGTCAATTACTTTGTGCTTGTGCGTACGAATCGGCAGCGTTTTGTTCGCCTGGATTAAAAGGCAGCGGATCAGCGAACTGAACGGCAATACGGCGTAAAAAGCTATTTACATTCTCCACCCGGCAAACATGTGCCGAGCGTGTAAAATTTGCCATATCGAATGAATCATCCGGGCCATAATGGGGGACGCTAAAACGAGCGGTTATATTTTGGCCTGGGTAGGGGCAACCATCGTTGGCGTAGCAGGTAAAAGCGGCACCCCTGCTTGAGACGTCAACCATCTGCCCCTGAGCAAGTGCATCATCAAAGTTCTCAGCAAACCAGATAGGCCAATAATAACGTAATCTTTGTTCAGTTCTTCGCTCGTCAGTCTTATCCATTATGAACACCCTTCAAATCTCTTACTTTTCTCATTGGTGACTTGATAAGTTGTGAATCGACAGATTTTGGGGGCCACTTTATGACGTAACGCCGAGAAAGTCACGGAATAGCGACCTGATATAAGTTATTTGCAGCTTTTTGATAGGTTATTAAAGACAACAATTTTAAAGGTTTTTTTTACAACATTTTTCATTTTCGCAGAAGATATTCCTATAATCTGCGCTGAGTCTGTAATAATCTGTGAGAGAATTGATTTTATTTAGACTAAAATGGTTAGATCGATTGTGTTACAGGTGATGAACGGTCGTTCCAGGAGAAAAACGTACAGGATTTAGATGATAGAAGATAAGCTGCTTATATGGAGAATAAAGCACGGCAGCAGCGAAGCTCTGGGCCGTATTTATAAGAAGTACAAGGATAATCTGCTCAGGCTGGCATTGGGTCTGCTGAACGACAGGGCCGCCGCCGAAGATATTGTGCACGATTGTTTCGTATCAATTGCCCAATCTACCGAGAAATTAAGGCTCAGCGGCAATTTCAAGAGCTATCTGGCAACGTGTGTAGTTAATCGTGTACGAAACGCAAATAAAACCGGACAGCGGCGGGAAGTTGTCGGACAGGACGAAACCCGGACTGAGACGTCCAATTTAGAAAGGCCGGAACAATGGATTATCGACAGCGAACGATTAAGGCTTTTGAATAACGCGATGGCACAGCTTCCGAATCAGCAGCGAGAAGTAATAATCCTGCATACTCAGGGTGAAATGAAATTTAAGGCAATTGCCGAATTGCAGGGCGCTTCAATTAATACAGTCCAGAGCCGGTACCGTTATGGGCTGGATAAACTGCGGTCAATTTTGAATAGTGAGGTGAAATTATGAGACCGGCAGAAAATATAGAAAAGTTACTTAAGAATATAAACATCGATACAAATGCCAAAACAGACAACTCCGTTCTTGGTGATGTCATCGAGGCATTTGAAAAATCGAAAAACAAAAAAACATCTGCCACAGAGCAGAATATATGGAGAATAATCATGAAAAGTCCAATAACAAAACTCGCCGCTGCGGCGGTGATAGTATTAGCAGTAGTATTTTCGATGACAATTTTTGATAAGTCCGTGCCGACAGCTTATGCTTTTGAGCAAACTATTCAGGCCAGCCATAGTGTGCAATATCTTCATATTAGAGCTATTACCCCATCGCACGAGGATCAGCCGGTAGAGTTTTGGATTGAATTCGCTCAGGACGGCCAGCCCAAAAATATGCGACTTAATCTGCCCGACTGGATGGCCCCAGGTGATGGCCCAAGAGAGGTAATATGGAAGGACGGCAAGAAGCAGGAATGGCTTAGAGAGAAAAATATCTTAACTACGGCAGAAGATGAAGCTTCGGCGGATCAGGTACGTAAGATGATCGAGAATCTCGATCCGAAGCTGGCTGTCACACGTTTACAAGAAAAACAGGAGCAAGGTAAAGTGGAGCTTGAGATCAACGAGCCCGCCGATAAAGCCGAGCCAATTATTGTAACTGCGACATCTACAAAAGAAGATGATTCATCTTTCCAGCGTACGGTTCTATACATTGATCAGGCCACAAGGCTTGTTAATGCAATAGAGCTCTATAAGCTAAGTAATGGTGAGTATGAATACATGAAAAAGCTGGAGTTTTACGATTACAATCAACCGGTCGATGCCAAAATGTTCATGTTTAAGGACGTATCCGATGATGCTGAACATATTGATCTAATGACTATAGGACTGGCTCAAGGTAATCTTAGCAATGAAGAAATCGCCGTTGAAGTGGTTCGCCAGTTCCTTGAGGCCTTGATTGCCAGGAATTATGACAAAGCAAGTAAATTGTTTCCCGGCGTACCCGCTGACGAAATAAAGGAAATGTTTGGTGAAATTAACATAATTCGGATCGTTTCCATGGGAAAACCAATCCTTCATTCGGAGACAAACCGCCTTCGTGTACCCTATGAAGTTGAAGTCGAAATAAAAGGCAAAATAAGTCAGTGGAAGGAGCGGAGTAACTTAGTCCAGCATTTAGCCGGACAGCCCGACCGCTGGGCAATCTGTGGATTTTAGCGCTAAATCATTGGACAATTCGCAACGTTCAAAAATAGGCCGGGCTTCTTTTGCTCGGCCTTTTTTGTGGGGATTGAAGCATTTCAGTGGAAAATGAGGTGCGCGCTCGATGTTAATTTCATCTATAATGGTGAAGGCCATGGCAAAATAGTAATAAAAAAAGCATCGAGGACAGTTTTTGATAGAGCGGCAAAAAAAGATTCTGCAACTACTTGATACATCAGGGGAACGTCTGCACAGGCTTCTGGGACGGCTGACCCGGCGAGAAGATGTGGTAAGTGATTTGCTGCAGGAGCTTTTCATAAGGCTGTGGAATTCCGGGGCGTTCGATAAGGCAGAGGACCCTTTTGCGTATGCTTACCGCGCAGCCATAAATCTTGCGTTCGAATGGCGCAGGAAGCAAAAAGCAATGTGTAAGATATCGCAAGAGAATTGCCCAGCCCCAAAGGATAATCCCTCGGCACTTGGGAAAATGATTCAGGCCGAAGAATTGGAACAGGTCCTCAATGCCGCTTCGAAGCTGAGTGATTTAGCCCGGGATGTAGTTGTGATGCGTTATATCGAGCAGGATTCTTACGAGGAAATCGGGCGGCGTCTCGATAAAAAGCCGCAATATATGCGTGCATTGAGTGCCAAAGCTATGGCCCAGCTTCGAGAAATGTTAGCAAAAGAAAAAGGATAGCCCAGTAAAAATGAGTATAGCATTGTGATGAGTTGATATTATGTCGGAAATTGACGAACAAGAAATTAAGCGTCGTTTTGAAGTTATTTCACAGTTTGAGCAAGACTCTGAGGTTGCCGCCCGCGATGTGGAGCAGGTAAGAAGAAGATTAATCCTGCACATGAGCGGACAGCAGCCAAGGGAGCAAAAAATATGGAGAATAATTATGAAAAGTAGAATTACAAAATTAGCCGCTGCGGCGGTGATAATAGTAGCTGTGATTTTAGGTTTGACCTTTACAGGCGGGCCGGATATTGCAAGTGTTACCTGGGCAGAAGTTGTCCGAAATGTTGAGAACATTCATACGATTACATATCGGGAGACTGTAACTGGGCCCATAGAAAAAACAACAATATCGTATTCCTCTTCTAAATACGGCCTAAAGGAGGAATGTTACAAAAATGGCCAGATAGATACAATTGCATGTTACCAACGACCAGAAAAGATGCTTGTCGCGGTTAATCCGTCGGCTAAGGTTTACGAACGTCGCCCTCTGACTGAAGCGGAACTGGGAGGGATTGACAACAGGGCCAACGCAAGGTGGGTCGTCAAGAAATTCATGTCGGTTGAATACAAAGAATTGGACCGCAGCAACATCGACGGAGAAGAAGTCGAAGGTATCGAGATTAACTCGACTGAGGCATTCAGCGAATTCCTGCCGTCGGTTGACAGTTTTGTAGGCCGTCTTTGGGTTGATGTCGCTACTGAATTACCTGTATTGGTAGAACTGGAATTTGTTCCGACTGGAAGTACTATGCAGACAAAGATTGTGATAGATGAAATCCAATGGAATGTCGAATTTTCAAAGAGTGACTTTGAGCCAAATATTCCGGCTGATTACACCTTGATGAAGAGATAATGATATACAAAGATACAGTTAGAAAGGCCGGGCTTCTTTTAGCTCGGCTTTTTTAATACAGTTTGATCCCACGTATTACAGCCGTTAGGTCACCAGAAAAATAAATTCCAAGATGGTTTGGCTTGGCTTCATAGAAGTAGGCACAGGTTTTTAAACCAGCTTTTTCCCTCGTAACATAAAATCTGATAAGAAAAGAGATTTTCTTTAGAGTAGAATGCACATCTCAGGTGTTATATGAATGAGAAACGATCGTTTTTCCTAACGAAAGGGCATCTTGATGCTTGAAGACAGGCTACTTGTTTGGAAGTTTAAGGGTGGCAATTGGGATGCGTTGTCACGGATATATGATAAGTATCGCGAGGATCTACTAAGATTAGCAACATCGCTTCTAAACGATATTAGTTCTGCTGAGGATATTGTACAAGATGTTTTTGTTTCTTTCGCGCAATCCCACGAACTGTTTCGACTAACAGGAACACTGAAAGGCTATTTGGCAACCTGTGTTGCCAACCGTGCACGAAACAGTAACAGAGATGACCTGCGACACAGAACTGTTGAGCTGGATGATACTAAGGAAGTTTTTACAGATTCAAAGACACCGGACGAATGGATTATATGTAGTGAAGAATTAAAAAAGCTGAGTAATGCAATTGGCCAGCTTCCCTATGAACAGCGAGAAGCGATAGTCTTGCATCTCCAGGGAGATATGAAATTCAAACAAATAGCGAAATTTCGAAATGTTTCAATCAGAACAATTCAAAGTCGCTACCGTTACGGATTAGATAAGCTACGCTCGTTGTTAAATAGCGAGGAGATAAAATGACAATCGCAGACGACATAGAAAAATTTATTAAAAAAACAGGCCTTGAAACAAAAACAGAAATGAATGAAGTCGTTCGTAACAGGATTTTTCAAGCATTTGAGAAATCAAAACAAACAAAATTGGCTCTAACTGAGCCGAATATATGGAGAAAAATCATGAAAAGTAGAATTACAAAATTAGCCGCTGCGGTGGTGATAATAGTTGCTGTGATTTTAGGTTTGACCTTTACCGGTGGGCCGGATATTGCAAGTGTTACCTGGGCAGAGGTAATTGAGAAAGTGGAGCAGATTCCTGCTTTGACTTTCGATATGACAACAGAAATCTCTTATTCAGAAAACAATAAACTATCAATTAAATCTGAGAACTATGTAGCCGGAGATTATGGAACCAAGAGCAGTCTTTATACGAACGGCGAGTTGTTTGTCCTTAAATACAGGCTACCCAATAAGAACCTCGCTTACATAATTCGTCCCAAAGATAAAACATATATGCGTATCGACCTGTCAGATGAACAGTCTGCTAAAGGACAAGACACTGATGACCCAAGAACATGGCTTAAAATGATCCTATCAAGTGATTACACCGAGCTGGAGCGTGATAATATCAATGGTGTTGCTGTCGAGGGCATTGAGAGCAAAGGATCAGAAATGATTGGCGACGAAAACGGTGTTATGCGACTTTGGGTGGATGTGGAGACAAACCTGCCGGTGCGCATCGAAGTCGAAAAGCTGGGAATGGAAGCCGGCCAGAAAAGACCGCAAAAGTTTGTGATGGAGAACTTCCAATGGGACGTAGAACTTGATGCGGGCATATTCGAGCCCAACATCCCACCCGATTACACACTGAAGGAAAGATAACCTGGTAAGTACACCAGAAATATAGGCCGGGCTGAATTAGCTCGGCCTTTTTTTGTTGCGCTTTTAACTTTCGTATTACAGCCGCTCGCTCATCGCATTGACTCTAACAGCCGTCATACTTTAACTCCCGCGTTTTATACAATAGACTTTTTGCAGGTTTTTTGAGTGAAAGGCATGTTTTTCAACTCGTTTTATTTAATTTTAGTAAAAAAGTGAATTTTCGGGTAAAAAACATGCTGGCGGATTGTCCTACTAACAGACAATCGATTGTTCTGATATCAGATAAACGAAGCGCGTATGGTTGAAGATAAACTGCTCATATGGAAATGCAAGCGCGGCAGCCGGGCTGCTTTCAGGCGCATCTATGAAAAGTACGAAAGTGATTTGCGTACACTGGCGGCCAATCTTTTAAATGATAAAGCGGCTGCTGAAGATGTCGTACACGATGTTTTTGTCTCGCTGCTGCAAGTTGTGGATAAGTTTGAGCTAAGAAGCTCTCTGGCGGGTTATTTGAAAACTTGTGTTGCCAACAGGTCACGAGACTATATGCGGAGAAGGCAGCGGCAAACCGCTGCGATTAATGACGAAGAACAAGTGCTGCCAAGTAACGATGGGCCGATTCATCTGGTAATAAAAAGTGAAGAACTGCAAAAGTTAGGCTCTGCTATGAATCAGATTCCATACGAGCAGAGAGAGGCGATTGTCCTTCGGCTTCATGGGCAGATGAAATTCAGGACTATAGCTGAATTGCAGAACGTGACAATTAAAACCGCCCATAGCCGGTATCGGGCCGGAATAGAAGGATTAAAATTAATCTTAAATAGTGAGGTTTAACAATGAAGCCTGCAAAAAAAATCGAAAGATTAATTAAAAAGAGCCGCTATAAAGCCGGCCCCGAAGCATACGATAAGGCTCTTGGCAGCTTTTTGCAGGCCGTAGATACCCACGAAAAACAGAAATCGGCTATAGCTGAGCCGAATATATGGAGAATAATTACGAAAAGTAAAATAACAAAATTAGCCGCTGCGGCGGTGATAATTGTGGCTGTATTATTATCATATTTCACCGTGGGAGTAAAAGAAACTTACGCTTTCGAGCAAACACTTGAGGCATTTCGTGATGTCCGGACAATACATCTATTGGGCAGGAACCTGCGTGATAACAATTTCGAGATGTGGATTCAGCTCGATCCTAATACAGGAATGCCTGATTACTGTCGTTTATATACACCGAGTGATAAATATCTTGCTGTTTCCAGACCAGAACACTCTTACCAGTACATCGAGAGAATCAATCGGGTTCAAATTACTTCCGGCAGGCTATTCAGTATTGAAGTAGCTCCCGCTTATATGTTTGAAGAACTGATAAAGTTTTCAAAAACGGAAAATCCGGATATTAAGGTGAACGTAAATTATGAACATGATAACAAAAGTGACAAAATTCTTATTATAGCGATTTATGAAACTCCCACAGAAAAATGGAGGATATCTATCGATCCGGAAACAAAACTTCCTGTTTGCTTCAATCTCCTTAGCGATACTCATAGAAGGGGATTGGTTTTTAAAGATGTCGATAAGATAGAATATAATGTCCACTTACCTGAAGGAATTTTTGATTTCGAAATTCCGGAAGGAGCACAGGTAATAGGGCAGTAGAAAAACAAAAAGGATAAATAATAACTCGAAAAACTCTCATGGCCAGGCTTTTTCATTTATTGAGTGACTTTACGAGTTTTGTGAACTCTTGGCCGCGGTGCTGGAAATTCTCGAACATATCATAGCTTGCGCAGGCGGGGCTTAATAAGACGACATCGCCGCTTTCCGCAAAACGCTCGGCTGATTGGACAGCCTTGGCTAATGAATCAACAAATTCAACGTGAGTCTTGTGTCTTGAGTCTTGTGTCTTACGTATTGCTGAAGCGATTTTGGGTGCGGTTTGGCCAAGGAGGACAGCGGCTTTGGCGCCAGCGGCTATTTTTTGGCCAAGCTCGTCGAAGGGTAAATTCTTGTCATATCCGCCGGCAATAATAATCTTCGGTTGCTCGAAGGCCTCTAATGCGGCAATAGCGCTCTGAGGGGTAGTGGCTATCGAATCGTTGTACCAGGAAACGCCGTTTATTTCGGCGACAAATTCAAGGCGATGTGGTAACGGCTTAAATTCGGGCAGGGATTTCTTAATTTGCTCATCATCAATGCCAAAATGCTTAGATATAGCGATAGCGGCCGCAAGATTCGAAAGATTGGCCCGGCCGGGCAGTATAAAACTATCGCGAATTTCTTTGCTTACATCATCGGTTGAGAACCTTATGCAAATTCTGCCGGTGTCTTTATTGAATTTTTCAAACCATTCGGCGGCAATTTTATCTTCGGCATTGAAGATAGAAACCGCAGGGGAATTGTCGTTTAGTTCCTGGTGTTTGAAGATATTCTCCTTGGCGGCGCAGTAATTCTCGAATGTGCCGTGACGGTCGAGATGGTTCGGCGTAAGATTTGTTAAGAGTGCGACTTTCGGCGCCTTTGCGATTTGCGCCAAACTCTCAAGCTGAAAACTCGACAGCTCCAATACGACTAAGTCATCCGCTTTGATTTTATCCAGAATGGTAAGCAAAGGTTGATTGCCGATATTGCCGCTCAGCCAGACGTCCCTCGTCCATCTTCCCTCGTCCCTCATAGCTTTGAGCAGATGGGCGGTAAGGGCAGTTGTTGTACTCTTGCCGTTGGCGCCGGTAATGCCGACTATCTGCGCTGGACACAGCTCGAAGAAGATGTTTATCTGAGAGGTAATAAATTTATTATTCCGGCGGGCGATTTCGAGAAATTTATTATCGTCCGGGACTGCCGGATTGGCTATGATAATGTCGGCCTGCCTGAAATCAGCAGGGTCGTGTGAGCCAAGATGGAATTCTATATCAGGAAATTCTTTGAGCTTGTTAATCGAATCGCTTAGCTTTTCAGCAGGAGCCGAATCCGTAACTGTCACTTTGGCGCCGGCCCTTGCGGCGAATTCAGCGCAATCGACGCCGCCACCGAAGCGGCCGAGGCCCATAATCAGGACTTTCTTACCAGCAAAATTGTATCTGTCATCCGGCATAGTTTTTAGCTCCCCTGTCGAATATCCGGCAGCATTATTGAATAACGATAGTGTAAGCCGCTCAGGAAAAGAGGACAAGAAAAATCAGTTACATAGAAACAGCTATGAGCCGGTCGAGGCTTTGGAAGCCTTGTACATACATACAATCCCAAACGTCAGGGGAGCAGCGCTTACATCATTGAAGCCCGCCTTTCGCATAATAGAAGAGAAATCATCCACGCTATAGAATTTTTCAACGCTTGTATTGAGATAACGATAGGCATTTTTATCACCGGAGAGCAGACGACCGAGCATAGGCACAAAATTGCGCAGGTATAAAAGGTAACATTTTTTGATTATCCGATTGGAGGGAAGCGAAAATTCCAATATCAATACCGTACCACCTCTTCTTAATAGACGGTGTATCTCGCAAAGAGTTTTAAAGACGTCGGGAGTATTTCTTATCCCAAAGCCCATAGTAACAACATCAAAGGATTCATCGGGCAAGCCGCTGTCGGCTGCATCAGAGCGAACCAGACTTACCCGGTCACTGAGCTTGTTTTTGGCGATTCTTTCACGGCATAAAGCCAGCATATTTTCAGATATGTCCAGTCCTACAGCTTCGGTAATATTAGGATTTCTGCGAAGCAGTGAAATTAATAAATCACCCGTACCTGTTGCAAGGTCGAGAACTTTCAATTTTTTATCATTGTTGACGGTGTTTGCGAGTTTTCGACGCCATATAAAATCCCACCCGAAGGACAAGACGTGATTTAGAACCACGTAGTAAGGTGCTATGCTGTCAAACATCCGGCAAACAGCATCCGCCGACGAGCCGTTGACCGGTTTTGGATTGGAAAGATTTTGTTTCGAGGCCCGATTGTAAGCCGGATATTCTCGCACTGGTTCTGCATGAGTCATATCAAACCTGCGGAAGCTATATATCAACGTTGCTTTGTCAGCTCAGTATTTAAGGCGTTGAGGTTATTGTTTTCCAAATCAGAGCTTTGTCTGCATAGCGTTTGCCAATTCAACTTTTGCGTCGATGACGGCCTGCTCGATACATCTTTTCCAATCTTCGCCAAACTGGCTTTTGTATTGCGGCTTTTCATAGGCATAGATAATCGAACGCGAGGCGTTAATTAAAGCTCCGGTGCCGTCCGTTTTACAGAACCTGATACAATCTTCAGCCTCAGCACCCTGAGAGCCGTAACCCGGGACAAGGAACCAAACTTTATCATACTTTTGGCGCAGAGCAGACGTTACCCTAGGAGCAGTGCCGCCGACGACCATTCCGACATTACTGTAACCACAACTACCAATTCGCTCATCTTTATTGGCGATTTGGCCGACGACTTCGGCAAGTTTTTCGTACATTGCCATACCGTCAGCATCAGTAAAATCCTGAATAGCAGCCGCGGAAGGATTGCTGGTACGAACCAGCACAAAGACACCTTTACCCTGCTTATCGGCCATTTCCGCAAAAGGTTCGATACCGTCTGTTCCCGTGTATCCGTTGACGGTTATGGCATCGGGAGCAAGTGTGTCTTCGAGGCCGGCCAGCTCCGGATTTTCGAGATGAGCAGTGGCGTAGGCTTCTGCCGTATGTCCTATGTCGCCGCGTTTTACATCGCCGATTATTTCCAGGTCCAGATCATCTGCTTCGGAAATCAGGGAATAGTAAGTCTCAAGGCCTTCCCAGAGATACTTTTCAAAGAACGCAATGTTTATTTTCACAGCGGGAACCATCGGAGCGACAATTCGCATTGCCTGTGTGCAGAAATCGAATATAGCATCTACCGCAGCGGCGGCATCAGACTCATCATTCATCTGGCGATGGTTTCTTATCTCGGATGGCAGCCTTGAGTAAACAGGGTCCAGGCCGACTATCAGAGAAGTTTTTTTGGTTTTCACAGCGCCACATAGACGGTCAGCAAAATGACTTGCCATTTTTTAATCCTCATAAAACAGAAAAATCTTTTATTACACAATTGAACCACTATAATCACTCGAATGGATTTGAGCAAGACAGAAATGCAAATTCGCAAAAAAGCGAAGCGCAACAAATTGATCCGCTGGCTACTGATTGATATAGCGGTAGCGGCTATTGTCTTTGCCCTGCTGTTATACAGACCCGGCCGTTATAAGCCGCACGATTCCGACAAGTATAGACGGGGAGAGGTCAGTCCATATCTGACAAATGAATTATCGCCAACGATTTACAACGGCACTCAGCGTGTCGAGCCGTTCGATGTTGTGATAACCCAGGAGGGATTAAATGATATAATTGCCCGTGGCAACTGGCCGATGGAGTCCGAGGGTGTCCTGCTTTATGCACCGGCAGCGCTGTTTACCCCGGGCAGACTTGTGCTTATGGGAACGGCAGATGCAAAAGGCGTGAAATTTGTGGTAACCATCGAGCTGGAGCCGAAAATCAATGAAGAAGGTCTTTTGAACCTGCAGTTAGCAAAGTTGAAGGTTGGGGCTATGAATATTACACCACTTGCTAAAATAATAGCCAAAAAAATGTACATGCAGAGGATTTCCGGTATAGAAATAGATTCAAATGGTATACAAGCAAAAATAGCCGCTTCATTGCTGACTGATGAGCCATTTGAACCTGTTTTCATTATTGATGATAAGAAGGTGAGAATTGAAAAAATTACCATCGAGAATGAAAAATTATCGGCTCACCTGGTCCCGGCATCGTAACAAATCCGGCCTTTGTGCCTCGTAGTTCGATGCAAACGAGGTTTTCAGAACTAATAACTGCTATTTTATTCGCTCCCCGTCACTTTGTGTAACTGAACCTTTTTATTTGCCTGCTTTTCATTCTGACTAAAAAATATACAAATTCGCCAAAAATATTATTGCCATTGACAGATTTGACGATTATTATAAGAAGTTCTGTTATAAGGATTAATAGCTGCCAAAGCTAAACTTTGAATTAGAAGGCATTAAAATGGTTTTAACAGGATTAGCAAAAAGTGCAAAGTAGGCAGATAACATTTGGCCTGCACGGATGCATTTCGGCGCATGATGGTGGCTTGGAAATCGGTTTTCTGCTTCAATTGTCGCGAAAAACGACTGAGGTTTTTCAGTATCGGAGGCAGATGATGTAGAGTAAAGTAAAGCTACAACCTCTGTTCGTTTTACGGGCCGGGGAAACCTGTTTTACAAGGTTCCGGCTATTGAACTGGAAACGTGGATAGTTTCCATTTTTTTTTGTCCGAGACCAGAAATCGGTTCCGGGCCGGAAAAAGACAATAAATCGGTGCTGTATTAAAGAGAAAAGATAATGAGTCAGGAATTACTAAGAATCGTGGAAAATATCGCCCGCGATAAAAATATCGACAAGGAATCCATATTTGTGGACCTGGAAGAGGCGATGGTTTCGGCAGCAAGGAAGCACTTCGGCGAGCCGGAAAGCAATATAGTAGTAAGTATAGATCGAAGCAACGGTCAGATCACAGCATCTAAAGACGACGAGACAATCGATATCAAACGGCTCGGCCGAATCCCTGCACAGACAGCCAAACAAGTGATGATACAAAAGATACGAGCTGATGAAAGAGACAGTATCTATGCCGAGTTCGTTCAACGTAAGGGCGAAATCGTAAGCGGCACAGTCGTAAGATACGAAAGCGGAACGGTTATCGTTAATCTGGACCGGTGGACGGAAGCCTTTATGCCAAAAGGCGAGCAGATAATGGGCCAGACCCACCGTGTAAGCGAGAGAATTCGATGCCTGATTCTCGACGTCAAAGAAACCTCTAACCAGGTCAAAATCATTCTTTCCAGGACACACCCTGATTTTATTCGGCGACTTTTTGAGTTAGAGGTACCGGAGATTAATGAAAAAATCATCGAAATAAGAGCTTTAGCCCGAGAGGCAAGCTATCGGACCAAAGTTGCAGTTATTTCATTTGATGAGAAGGTTGACCCGGTCGGTGCGTGCGTTGGGGTTCGCGGCAGCAGGATAAAGAATATAGTTGATGAGTTAGGTGGAGAAAAAATAGATATCGTCCGATGGAATGAATCTTCGCAGGTGCTGGTAGCGAATGCTTTGATGCCGGCAAAAGTAAGCGAAATCGCCCTGTGTTTTGAATTAGGAAGAGCAACGGTTGTTGTCGATGAGGACCAGCTCAGCCTTGCAATCGGCAAGCACGGTCAAAATGTCCGCCTGGCCGCCAGATTAACCGGCTGGGATATCGACATACTAACGCCGGAAGAATATAACCTTGGCATCGAAAGATTGACAAACTGTATTAAGACAGTGGAAGGCGCCAACGACACCATAGTTGATAAGCTGATAGCATTAGGGATCATATCCATTGGAGACCTTGATGATGTTGGGGTCGAACCACTGGTTAATGAACTTAAGATTGGCGCAGAAATCGCCCGGAAATTGATTGCAGCGGTTCCCAAAGAAATCGAACGTCTGGACACGGAATCCAAAAAGAAAGAGATTGAGAAGCAATTAAGCAAACAGGTAAAAGCGCCTGACGATAACGCATAGACATATCTCGAACGAGAGATGATGTATTAAACAAGGCTGAAATTGGAGATTTATATTTGGCCAGTACAAGAGTTTACATTTTAGCCAAGGAGCTTGGAATAAAAAGCTCTGCGATTGTGAAGAAATGCCAGGATGAGGGTCTGGATGTAAAGAACCATATGTCAGTGTTATCCGCCGGCCTGGCTGCCACTATTCGCGAATGGTTCAGCGAAGGCGAAAATATTACAACGGTTGAGACTTCTGAGAAAGTGGACCTGGAAAAGGTCCGAATCAAAAAGAAGAAGAAAAAAACACCGCAACCAGAACCAGCAGAAGAAAAAACAGAAGTTGAAAAAATCAAATCAACAGAGCCTCCGGCCAAACGAACCAAGGCAGTAGCCGAAACAATCATCGCAACAGAAACTCAAACCGAGCAAATCGAAATTACTGATAAAGAGGACTCTTCGACAGCTCCTATTGAACAGGAAATCGCTGTAACCACATTAGAAGAGCCTCCCCCGGTCGAAGTAAAGATAATCGAAGCACCACCAGAGCCGGAACCAGTATTACCTGCCGGGCCGATGTTGGAGAAACCTGAGCCTGCCATACTGAGCGGGCCACAGGTGGTTCGAGTAGAAGCACCGGAGCCGGTTCGAAGACGGCCTAAGCCCAAACCGAAAGCCAGATACGATGCGCCTGTAACTGAGCCCTTGATGTATAGTCAAAAGGAAGGTGGAGAGTTGGCCTCATCAACCGGCAAGGACAAAAAAGCCGCCCCAAAACACCAAAAAGAAAGAACTCATGGGCGAAGACGAGACGATCGAGAATTGGAAACGGCAAAGAAGCCTAAAGCCGGCAGCAGATGGCGACAAAGAGATATTGAAGAAAGACAAGCTCGTCTTGACGCGGCCGGTGGTGAAGGCCTGCGTTTAAGACCGACACGTAAAATCGCTTCCAAGTCCAGACAGAAAACGGCAGGACTTGTCAGGCCGACAAAGGCCACTGTAAGCGAACCAATCACAGTAAAAGATCTTTCAGCGGTCATGGCTGTTAAAGCAACGGATATCATCCAAAAGTTAATGCAGCAAGGCATAATGGCAACCGCCAATCAGGTGATAAGCAATGAGGTTGCCGAAATGGTTGCTTTGGAGTTTGACACCGAGCTGATTGTGGAACGCAAAAGCACCCTGGAAGAGCAGATAAAGAAAGAATTTGAAGAGCGACAGAGAAACAATCTCCAGAAACGCGCAGTTGTCGCCGCAATGCTCGGACACGTTGACCATGGCAAAACCAGCTTGTTGGACAAAATCCGTTCAACCCATATAGCATCCGGCGAAGCAGGCGGCATTACCCAGCATATCGGGGCATCCGAAGTTACCTGGGACGATAAAAAAGTAACATTTCTCGACACGCCGGGTCACGAGGCTTTTACCGCAATGCGTGCCAGAGGGGCCAATATGACTGACGTTGTGGTGCTGGTGCTCGCGGCTGATGATGGAGTAATGCCACAGACAATCGAGGCGATAGCCCACAGCAAAGCCGCAAAAGTTCCAATTATTGTCGCATTGAATAAAATTGATTTGCCCGGGTGCGATATAAATCGAATTTATTCCCGATTATCCGAACTAGAGCTGACCCCTTCTGAATGGGGAGGCGGAACGGAAGTCGTCAAAACCAGCGCAATAACGGGTGAGGGCATTAATGACCTGCTCGAATCCCTGGATTACGTGGCGGAGCTGCTGGAGCTTAAGGCCGATGTTACAATTCCCGCGACTGGATGGGTAATCGAAGCCAGGATGTCGGCGAAGCGCGGGCCGGTGGCGACACTTCTAATCAAGGAAGGTCGCCTGAAGAAAGGTGATGTGGTATTAGCCGGTGATGCCTACGGCAGAGTAAAAATGTTGAAAAACAGCTACGGCAAAACCTTAAAGACAGGCACAAGCTCTATGCCCGTGGAGATAACGGGGCTTAGTGATGTTCCACAGGCCGGTGATAGATTTTACTGTCTTGAGGACATCAACAGGGCCAAAGCCGTCGCTGAAGAGAACCAAATACGCTCAAGAGAGAATTCTTTAGCGGAACGCACTCAAGTAACATTAGACAATTTATTCAGCCAAATAGACGCCGGCAAAACAGAAACATTAAACCTTATCATCCGGGCCGACGTTCAGGGCTCTGTGGATGTGCTGAAAAAATATTTATCAGAGCTTAGCGTCGAGGAAGTGAAGATTAATATTCTACATGCCGCTCCGGGTGGTATTACAGAAGGCGATGTTGTGCTTGCTGAGGCATCGAATGCCATTATCATCGGCTTCAACGTTGTCCCTGAAGAATATGCAGGCAAGATAGCAGAATCCAAAGGAGTTGAGATAAGGCTGTACAATGTCATCTACCGTATAACCGAAGATTTACAGAAATCAATGGTCGGAATGCTTGAGCCTGAAGAGACAGAAAAAACGCTCGGCAGAGCTGCGGTTAGAAATACATTTAAGATATCACGAATTGGTACGATTGCCGGCTGCTACGTCAGCAGCGGGTATGTCAGCAAGAGCGCTAAGATGCGGCTGATTCGCGACAACATCGTCCTTAAAGACAATCTCAGCGTAGATTCGCTAAAGCATTTCAAGGATGACGCCCGTGAAGTAAAGGCCGGATTCGAGTGTGGTATTAAGATAGTTGGATTCGACGATGTTAAAGTCGATGACGTTCTTGAGTTCTATGAAATAGTGAAAGTGGCCAGAACCCTTTCGTCTTGAGGGGGATCGTGAATTATGGCAACTCGAAGGCAGGAGAAAGTGGCTCGTGTGGTGAAAGAAGCCGTCAGTGACGCTATTGCTCACCGTCTTAGTGATCCCCGCATTGAAGGCTTCGTAAGTGTTACTCGAGTTGAAATGTCACCTGATTTGCGCAATGCCAATGTGTTTTTAAGCATTTTCGGCAAGGATGAAGTGTCTCAGAGCAAGACTTTTATGGCAATAACACATGCAAAAAACCGAATACAATCTATGGTAGCCGGCAATTTGCAGAGCAAATTCTGTCCTGTATTGCATATTTACAGGGATGAGATATTTAAAAAAACGTTAGAGACCTTGAACCTGATAGACAAGGCCGTAAGTGAACTGGAAGAAGACCCCGAAGAAGATTTGAACAACGAGGAAATATAAGGTTAAATCCCGGCGTAACGCCAGATGTGCCCTTGGATTTCGAAGGGCAAAAATTGCCCCTGAGAAAATAAGGGTGTGATATTAAGATTTTTTAAACCATCGGCAAGAGGCTGATATGAAAAACAGCAAAGATTATTCCAAAAAAATACAGAAACTACAAGGCTCATTGAGCCGGAAATATCCGAAAGTTCAAAATGTTACCCACGATGATCCTACGGATGCAATTGTGTATGCTATCATTTGCTCCAGCTTGGACGACAAGACTACGGGATCCGCAATTAAGAGGTTCTCTGAGTATTTCATTGACCTGAACGATTTGCGTGTTTCCAGGATAGAAGAAATTGTTGAAATGTTAGGCGCCGATACACCTGTTACAAGAGAGGTGGCCTTGACAATCACTACTGTTCTGCGAGCCATATTCAACGAATATCACAAAGTAAGCTTAGAGGGATTAAAGAAAGCAGGCAAACGTCCGGCTCGACAGGCTCTTGAGAAAATGGAAGGTACCAACCGTTTTATTGTCGATTATTGCATGCTTACTTCTCTGCAAGGCCATGCCGTACCGCTTACCGAAGAAATGATAGCATATCTCAAAAACAAGGGATTAGTCTATCCCGATGCGACCGAGCAGGAAATAGGAGGCTTTTTGGCCAAGCAGATATCAGCCAAAAAGGGTTACGAATTTTATACACTCCTGCGGCGTGAAAGCGAGGCATTCAGCAGCAAAAAAAAGAAAATAAACAAAACTGCTTCTGCAAAAAAGAAGACAACTAAAAAAGCAAAGGAAAAAACAACAAAGAAAGTTACCAGGAGGAAAAAATAAAAATAAATTCATGTCAAATCAGCTGTTAAAATTAGGTATTCCCGCAGGCAGTTTACTAAAAGCAACGATCGATCTTTTTGATAAAGCCGGATTCCACATTTCTGATTCCAAAAGAAGCTATTTGCCGCGTATCGATGATGAACAAATCCGACTTATCATGCTCCGAGCGCAGGAGATGGGCAGATACGTGGCCGACGGTGTTATAGACGCAGGCATTACGGGTTACGACTGGATAAAGGAAAATAACTGTGATGTGGTGGATATATGTCAGCTCGCCTACAGCAAAGCCACAAGCAACCCGGCCAAGTGGGTATTGGCGGTTCCCAGTGAATCACAGGCTAAAAGCGCAAAGGATTTGGCTGGCGGTATCATCGCAACCGAGCTGGTTAACGTAACAAAAAAATATTTCGCAGACCAGGATGTCAACGTAAAAGTTGAATTCAGTTGGGGGGCTACGGAAGTAAAGGCCCGCCTGGTCGATGCAATAGTAGAGCTTACCGAGACAGGGACATCGCTGCGGGCGAACGACCTGCGAATAATAGATACAGTTATAACCTCCACGACAAGGTTCATCGCAAATAAGCAGGCTTGGGAAGATAAGTTCAAGCATGAAAAGATAGATAATATCTCGATTCTGCTGAACGCCGCAATCGAAGCCCGCAGTAAAGTCGGGCTTAAGATGAATATAAAGAAAGACAACTTAGAGTCGATATTGAAGATTTTACCCGCTGAAAAAAGCCCGACTATATCATCTCTGGCCGATGAGGATTTTGTCGCAATAGAAGTGATTATCGACGACAAAATTGAACGGACATTAGTACCCGCGCTGAAGCGGGCGGGAGCATCGGGAATAATCACCTATCCTCTGAATAAGGTCTTACACTAACATCAGTCAGCATCAGGCGGATTCAGGTATTTGAATTCGAAGAAGAAGCCGTCGGACTTGCTGATACCGTAAAGAGCGGACAAGCCAAAATACTTCTTGACTACATCAAACTCGGGCAAAAGGCCGAAATCAAACAAATCAAAACCTGCCCGTGAGAACATCATTTTTGGAAAAGCAGAACCTGGATTGACACCGATACCCATCCCGACGCTCGATTCCTTATCCTTATTTTTCGTTTGTTTGCTCAGATTGCGCATTTCAGACCAGATATACTTACCCGAAACCGTGTCATTTTGTAAAGTGACCAGGCCGACAAGCGAAGGAATAGACGATTTAGCTATATTAAACCACCGTTCAGAATCCACTGATACAGTCTCTGTACTGTTTAAGGTACGAAGGGCTTGCTCTACGGAAGATTCTTTGGAGAAAATCAGATGCGTGTCGGTAATTGTAAAAGCATAGTTCGGTATTTTTGGGATTTGCCGCCCGGCAGCATTCTGCATTGGTCTTCCTGCTCCCGGCATCAGGCCCGGCAGAAAGCCCTGGAACTCGAGTACATATATAGTGTGTCCGAGAAACTGCCGGCTGGCATCAGGATTATTAGCCGCCAACATTTTGCTGTGCAGCAGAGACAAAGATTTTTCAAGAGCATCTCGGTTTTCTATCGCTACAGCAATAAGTGATGTCTCCGGCCCCGTTATATCGGCATCGGAGAGGGATTCATTTAAGCTTTGCGCGACAATAATTTGCGAGCCGAGATGGTCAACAATACCGGCTTTTATCTGAAGCGACGGCTCGCCCGGTGAGTCGGACGGTATGAGCGGCATATACATTAAGGCGGCAAGCTGCGGCGAAAAGCTGCTTAGAATTTTACCAAGCTCACTATAGGCATTCTTGATATTCAAATTCACAAATGATAACGAATATACCGAGTTTGGAATAAACCGCGGGGTCCTTAACGGTGCCGATTCTACTTCGAGCATCTTGGAAATCCCTTTCTTTTGGCCTTTGATTTTCAGGAAAGCTTTGCCAAAAGAAGAGCGGGCCGATGCTGTCCGTAAGGCCCCGGGGAAAATTGAGCAGCCAAAAGACGTAACATTATCAAGGCCAAGGTTGCTTATTATTGTTTCTGGTTTAAAAGGCTGTCTTGACGTGGTCGTGTCACGGGGGGCAGCCTCGGTATCAATTGATTTCTTTATAATTTGCTTTATGTTCACGTAACAATCAATCTGTTCGGCACCCTGTGATTTAACGGCCCTCATAGTTGACGAGTAGTCGGTGTCATCGGCTAATGTCGGGCTATCGGCGCCTCTGATATGCGCAATGACAAATTTCAAGACATCCATGTCAATCGCGGCTATCAGGCAATCTTCGATAAAACAAAAGTTATAAACCTTGGAGGATTTGCGAATTATGGTTGTGATATCAACACCGCGGTAGTCTTCGCTTTTTCGGTGGTCGCCGTCTTCGACAGCCTGTTTGACTTTCTTATCAGCCGCTTCTTTGATTTTATTTATATTCCCCCCCCACTGGGGAATGGCATGAAGATAAGCCTCGGAGTTCATTTTCGGCGTCTCTCCTTCAT
>JACKQG010001746.1_pt1 | contig 29419 bp, 26 predicted proteins | sample 8237621 | NCBI WGS metagenome assembly JACKQG01 (sample SAMN15677084, study PRJNA649215) | marine metagenome | biome: marine; feature: Black Sea; material: saline water; isolation source: suspended particulate matter (SPM) from the Black Sea western gyre | collected 2013-06-09/2013-06-10 | depth... | reverse complement strand
GCTATGCTCGTTTACCACTTGGGCGTAGATAGGTTGGTGTCGGGGTTTCGTTCGTACTGGTCCTATTGTTCCTATTGTGAAAACATCGCCCCCTCTGAATCTCCGCTTTCCTCAGCTTTGGAGAGTTTGGGCGCAGAGGTTGACCCCACTCAATGGGAGGGGATGGATGGGGCTACAAGGCAAATCCTAGGGAACCTCCTCCTAGACGTGGCTGCCGCCCACGAATGGGTTGAGAGGAGTTTTCGAAATGTGCCCTACTCGGTCAGAGAGGCGGTTGCCTCGGTCCATGATTTGGAGGAGACCCAATCGGATGGGCAGGTTTACTACCCGCAGTTTGACGACCTGATGAAGGACTGGGATCTCCATAGCTTTATGACGGGGACGCAGATCGCCGCCAACGCTGCTGATAGGGCGGGGCGGGCACTTCTTGCGATCCCAATCACAGAAAGGGAGTGGTCGGGAGAGGACTTAGTTTGGGAGACACCCATAGGTCTCGTCGTAATAGGGAGAATGTGTGATCCAGAGAACGCCACGGTGAAGGGAAAGGGGCAGACTTGGATTGCCACGTCAGGGCTTCTCCAGATGGATTTGGTGGGATGCGACAGTTATTGGGACCAAGCGGCTAGTGGCTCTCCCTCCCAGCCCATTAGCTTGGCAATCGATTTGGGTGGGGACGATACTTGGGGAAGTGATGAAGGTCATTCCAATGCGGATCGCTCAACCCCCTCCCCGGGTTTTGGTGCGGGGTTAGGGGGGGTGGGGGTGTTATGGGATGGAGGGGGGGACGACCACTACCAAATGGACGAGCAGGGTCAGGGGTTTGGACAAGCGGGGGCGGGCATTCTCTTTGATTTAGCGGGGGACGACGCCTACAGCGCCAACCATCAGGCACAAGGTTCGGCTTGGTTTGGAATCGGTATGGTGGTGGACAGACGGGGAAACGACACCTATTCGGGCATCACCACCAGCCAAGCATCTGGGAATGCCTTTGGGGTGGGGGTCTTGGTAGATGGAGCAGGGAACGACCACTACCGCTTGGAGCCGTGGTCTGCCAAGGCAGGGCTTGCAGGGGATTACCACAGCGGTGACCATATCTTGGGGAATAACGGGCAGGGTGCAGGGTTCGGAAGACGGGGCGACCTAACTGATGGCCACAGTTGGGCGGGGGGGTTGGGGTTCCTTGCAGACTTAGAGGGGGACGACCGCTACTTCGCAGGGAACTGGGCTCAAGGCGTCGGATATTGGTATGGCACAGGTCTCATCTATGACGCTTTGGGGAACGACACCTACAGTAGTGTCTATTTTTCCACGGCTAGTGGCGCCCACTATGCCATTGGCGCTATGGTGGATTACGGTGGAAATGATAACTACCTTATGTGGGGCAGCCATACCGATGAAGCGCAGTTTGGGGGGGGTGCCGGGCTCTCCTTTGGGTGGGACTATGTCGCAACCCTCCTCCTGAATGTGGGGGGGGATGACGCGTACAGTGCTGAACTCATCTCCATAGGATGCGCCCATATTCGCAGTGTCAGCATCTTTGCCGATATCGGGGGGGACGACACCTACCGGTTCCCGCAATCCGGATGTGGCTTAGGAGGAACCGACCAGCGGGAAGAACACGCCAACCCCGACCTCTATTATGTCTACAGCGACAATGTGGGTATCTTTGTGGATATTGGCGGGGAAGATCCCTATTTAGATCTTTTCGATGTCGGAACAGGAGAGACCCGCCCCAGCACTATCTGGAAGAATGGTGCACGGTGGTTGGCGGTGAAGGATCCCGCCCAGCGCTCTCGTCTCCGTATCCACGCTGTGGGGATAGACAGCCTCAAGGGGCGTTTTTGGGGGTATCGTCCCACAAAAGGCGAGTGAGGACTCGTTAGGTGGAGAGTTTGCCTTCGCGTTGGAGACGCTTGAACACCGAAAAGGGGAGGATGAGTGCCGTCCAGAGAACGGCGACGACCATCATGAGACCAAAACCCCACGCGAAAGCCTCTTTTCCTCCCCAAAGGAGGTCCATCAGGATAAGAACGATTCCTAGCCCCTTCCAAGCCCCCCCCGCACGACGGTGGGTCTCTTCCCACACCTCCTCATGCATAAGCGTCCAAGGCACACGGATGCCAGCGAAAGCGTTTCGCTTGATGCCCGGGAAGATAAAGCCCATCACCCCAAAAAGAACGCCTAGCCAAAGGAGGAGATGTCCGCCCAAGTCGGACAAGCCAGAGGTGCCGCTTTGGAGGATGCTCACGTGGAGCCACCCCAACCAGCCCACCATGAGGAGTTTTAGCCACCTCAGGGCGCTAAGAGAAGCACGGGCATTCTCCGGGAGAGCAGAAACGGCAGGGAGGTAAGTAAGGAGCGCAACCACGAAGAGGATGGTGATGGGCATCAACCAGACGGATTCAAAGGGTTGGGTCGACCACCTGTCGGCTTCTCCATCTGGTCCAAAGTGAACCGCAACGCCTCGCCATCCTTCTGGCTTAGGTATGGTGTCCCAGGCTCGTTGGCCCCACAGCGCCATCCCCAAGGGCGCAACCCAGCAGAGCCAATCCACCGCTTTGTGCAGAGCGGTTGGCTGGCTGGGAGCTTTATTCCCTTCTTCGTCCATCCCACCATCATAAACTCAAGGAAGTGGCAAGAGAGATCTTCTTACTAAGGAAGATGGCAAATGGAGAGTAGAATAGGCTAATGAGAATCATTCTCAAAAGGAGGAAGTTATGGATCAGTCAGTTTTAACCGTTGATGGATTGCGCGTTTCGGTGGAAGGGTGCGATGTGCTAAGTGGACTAGATATCACTGTGAAGAAGGGTTCGGTACATGCCGTAATGGGACCAAATGGATCAGGAAAATCTACCCTTGCATACACCTTGGCAGGTCATCCTTCTTACGAGGCTACTAGGGGCAGTGCTCATCTAAATGGCGAGGACCTCTTGGAAATGGATGCCGACGAGCGCGCTCAAGCAGGGCTTTTTCTCGCTTTCCAATACCCTCTAGCGGTTCCCGGTCTCAAGATGGAGCCCTTCCTCCATAGCGCTGTTCGTGCCGTGCGGGGAGAAGAGGAAGCAGGGGATGTCTTCTCGTTCCATCGCCGCCTCCTAAAGGAACTTAGATTCCTAGATATGGACCCCACCTTCGCCGAACGGTATGTCAACGACGGCTTTTCTGGGGGAGAGAAGAAGCGCGCAGAAATCCTACAGATGCTCCTCCTCAAACCGAAACTCGCCATCCTTGATGAAACGGATAGCGGATTGGATATCGATGCCATCGGTATCGTTGCTAAGGGCGTCAATCGTCTGCGGGACGAAGGGATGAGTATCCTTATCATTACCCACTACCAGCGCATCCTCAACTTCATCAAACCCGATACCGTTTCTGTCCTCCATAAGGGGAAGATTGTGCGTACTGGAGGACCCGAACTTGCCTTGGAACTGGAAGAGAAGGGGTATGGCGAATATACCGGACCCTCTTTGGGAGTTTTGGCATGAGTATGCCTCCCGACAACGAGACCGGTGCCCTTAGTAAGGATTTCTCGGAGTTTGACGACTACGAATTTGGTCATTTTGACCATGTCAAGCCCCTAGCCACCACGGGGATTGGTCTCTCCGAAGACGTTGTTCGCCAGATCTCCGCATTGAAAGAAGAACCAGATTGGATGTTGGAAATCCGCCTAAAAGCGTACGAAGCATTCGTCAAGATGCCGATGCCCACTTGGGGACCAGACCTTTCTGAAATCAACTTTGAGGATTACACCTACTTTATCCGAAGTACCGAAGGGGAATCAGATGATTGGGAAGATATGCCCGAAGAGATCCTAGCGACTTTCGACAAGTTGGGTATCCCTCAGGCAGAGCAGAAGTTCCTTGCCGGGGCAACAGCGCAATATGAATCCGAAGCGGTTTATCACAAACTGAGAGAGGACCTAGAAGAGCAAGGCGTTATCTTCTTGACAATGGATGCTGCCGTTAAGGAGTGCCCTGAATTGTTGAGGGAATATTGGGGCAGCGTTATCCCTGCAACAGATAACAAATTCAGTGCTTTGAATACAGCGGTTTGGAGCGGGGGGTCATTTATCTACATTCCTCCTGGTGTTTCGGTAGAGACGCCTCTCCAAACGTATTTCCGCATCAATGAAAAATCTTTCGGGCAGTTTGAACGAACGCTTATCATCGCCGACAAGGGCGCTAAAGTCGTCTACAACGAAGGTTGCTCGGCCCCAAAATGGGCGGCATCCTCTCTACACGCAGCGGTGGTGGAACTGATCGCTTTAGAGGGTGCACGTATCGACTACCAGACCATTCAGAATTGGTATAAGAACATCTATAACCTCGTGACGAAGCGGGCCAAGGCGATGAAGGATGCCACCGTAACATGGCTGGATATCAATGTGGGTAGCCGAATCACCATCAAGTATCCCGGGGTGATGCTGATGGGCGAGGGGGCGAGAGGGGAGGTCCAAAGCATCGCGTTTGCCAATGATGAGCAGACCCAAGATAGCGGAGCCAAGATGATTCATTTGGCACCAAGAACGACCAGTATTGTAACGAGCAAGAGCATCTCCAAAGGGACGGGACGCTCTTCCTATCGAGGAATGATAAAGATGGCGAAGAACGCTGTGGGGGCAAGTGCCCGAGTAGAGTGCGACGCCTTGCTCCTAGACGAAAGCAGCCGAACCGATACATATCCCGTGATGGATAGTGCAACGGATTCTGCAAGTATCGCCCACGAGGCGAGTGTCTCTAAAGTGAGTGAAGACCAGATTTTCTATCTCCAAAGCCGAGGCATCTCTGAGATTGAGGCGATGAAGATGATCGTCAATGGGTTCCTAGAACCTCTCGTAAAGAGGCTTCCGTTGGAGTATTCGGTTGAGTTCCAAAGGTTGGTAGAGCTGGAGCTGGAGGGTTCGGTGGGATGACCTATATTTGGCCCACCAGAAAAGAAGAGATATGGAGGCGCTCACCCTTCCTAAAACCCCCAGAAGGCGAAATGGCATCCTCAGTGGGGTGTTCGCCCACGATCGCCCCAGATGTTGAAGAGAATGTAACGATTGATAACGGAGAAATCATCTCCGAAAACCTACCTGATGGTGTATCGATAACTTCTCTGGAAAAAGGGAATGGGAAGATAAGTATCTCTTCGTTGCCTGGCGGCGAGGGGTGGGCTGAGTGGTCAATCGCCCGTGGAAAGAACAGCGTAATATCCGTTGCTCCCGATGTGGTCTTGGAGAAACCTCTCATCGTTAGAGAGAGTGTCTCTCCTCAAGGGGGGACTCTCTCTACCCAACTCGGATTTGATGTAGGGGTAAACGGTTCTGGGCAACTCGTTCATCTCTTAGAAGGTCCAGAAGATAGTCACGGTTTTTTCTCCGGGATCATCACCCTCCGGTCGGCAGAGGGAGCACGAGCTGGGTATACCTTCGTTCAGGCGTTAGGGAGAGGAATTGATGGACGCATTGCCCTAGACTCACATGTGGCAAAGGAGAGTAGGTTGCAGACTGGATTTGCTTTGTTGGGCGGTGGAAAGACGCGCACCGAATGGCGATTAGGGATGGAGGGTACTGGTGGCGAATCAATCCTCAATGGCATCCTTCTTCCTGCTGCAGGGCAGGAGATGGAGGTTCAGACTGGGCAAGACCATGTGGTCGGAGATACCCTTAGTAATCTCCTCGTCAAAGCGGGGGCAGGAGAGGGCGGCAAGACCCAATTTCAAGGGATGATAAATATTCGTCCCCAAGCCCAGCGTAGCAATGCCTACCAAACGAACCGAAACTTAGCTTTTTCTCCTCACGCTCAAATCGGGACGATTCCCGGGCTAGAGATTGAAGCGAATGATGTGAAATGCTCCCATGGTGCTACCGTCCATCGCTTGGAGACCAAGGCGCTTTTTTATCTAGCAAGCAGAGGTATTGGAAAAGAAGAGGCATCCCGGTTATTGGCAGAGGGATTCTTTGCCGAAATCGCTGATGACTTTCCCGCTGTGGGTTCTTGGGTTGTGGACGCTTTTGCGCGCAGACTGACCTCGGTTTTAGGATAGGGGTATGGCTTTGGGGGTTTCCCTAAGGGATAGGTTCCCTGTCCTTTCGCGCACAGTGGGCGACGGGAAGAGGTTGGTTTACTTAGACAACGCTGCAACGACCCAAAAACCGGTTGAAGTGATTCATGCTGTCTCCGGTTTTTATCAAGAAAGCAATGCGAACGTTCATAGAGGTCTCCACACCCTTTCGGAAGAAGCAACGACGCTCTATGAAGGGGCAAGAAAATCTTTGGGATTTTGGGTGGGGGTAGATGAAACGGAAGTCATATTTGTACGAGGTGCTACAGAAGGCATCAACCTCGTTGCTCAGGCTTGGGGGGGGGAGAACCTAGGTAGAGGAGATAGAGTTTTGGTGACGGTGGGTGAGCACCATAGCAATCTTGTCCCTTGGCAAATGGCGTGTAAAAGAGCAGGGGCAGACCTGATTCTTCTCCCCCTTGGAGAGGATGACCTTATCGACAAAGAGGCCTTGGCGAGGGAGTTGGAGAGAGGTGCCAAAGTCGTTGCCTTCACGGCACAGGGTAATGTTTTGGGTGCTCCCGAAGACGTATCAGGGGTTTGCCAAATGGCGAGAACTGCGGGTGCCTTGTCGGTGGTGGATGCAGCCCAAGCCGCCGCTCATCGTCGGATCGATAGGGATGAATGGGGCTGCGATGTGCTCGCCTTGAGTGGACATAAGATGATGGGGCCCATGGGGATTGGTGCTTTGGTTGGCACCAAGACCTTTTTGGAAGGGACCCCACCGTGGATGGGTGGGGGGGAGATGATTCTGGATGTGCGGGATCGTGACGCCGATTGGGCACCCATTCCAGCGAAATTTGAAGCAGGGACGATGAATGTAGCAGGTGCGGTGGGGTTTCATGCTGCTCTTGATGTCATGAGGGCACTCTTAGATGAAGGGATGGAAGACCATATCTCTGGAATGACCCGCCTTGCTGTTGATGGACTCAAAGCAAGGGATGGTGTACACCTCCTGGCAAAAGGAGAGCCCCATGGTGTCGTCTCATTTTGGGTAGAGGCAGCCCATCCTCATGACCTATCTCACCTAATGGACCAAGAGGGCGTTGCCGTGCGGGCAGGACACCATTGTGCCAAGCCCCTCCACAGGCGATTAGGAATCCAAAGTAGTCTGCGCGCGAGTTTTTATGGATATAACGATGAGGATGATGTGGAGGTATTCTTGGGTGCATTGGATCGGGCTAGAGCGTATCTTCTATGAGCCTTGACAACCTCTACCGCAGGGTGATTCTTGATCATTACCGTTCACCCCGCAACAAGGGGAGGGTAAAAGGAGAGAACGTTATCGGGGAAGGGAAGAACCCTTCCTGCGGCGACGATTTGGTCTTGTCCATCCGATTAGAGGGAGACGACTTGGTTGCGGTGGGGTGGGAGGGAGAGGGATGTGCTATTTGTTGTGCTAGCGCGTCCATGCTGACCAAGGCGATTGAGGGCAAGCGTGTTGATGAGGCTCTCGCATGGGCCGAAAGTGTCAAAGCGCTCGTTCGCGGGGAAGAGCCCAAGGAGGACTTGGGAGAAGTTGAGGCGCTGGCGGGCGTAGCGAAGTTCGCTGTCCGCGTGAAATGTGCTACTTTGCCGTGGGTTGCCTTGGGTATCGCTTTGGATGGAGAGGGGGAAGCGACTACCGAATAGTCTCACTCGGAGAGGGAAGTTCAGATTCTTCAGCCATTTTCAGATTCCAGAAAAAGAGGCAAAACAAGATAAGAGAGATGAGATAAAGGGATGCTGTCAGAAGAAAGGGTCCTACATATCCCGACTTCTCAATCCACCCCCCTCCCAAGGCGGGGCCAACGGCAAACCCCAACCCCCAAATCATCCCCACCACAGCCGAAGAGAGCCCGCGCGAGCCGGGGGGTGATAAAGTCATCAATAGGCGGGTGCCCAACGGCATAGAAGCATTCATCAAAGCCCCCCTTGCGATAAAGGCGACGACAGCCCATAAGGGAGAAGTTGTAAAAGCCAATGTGACCAAGAAAGGAAGGGAGAGAACTTCCAACAAAACAATGCCCCTCGTCGCTCTTATCTTGTTGGCGATCCAAGGTCCTAGAAAAAAGGCAAAGACCAAGACAATCTGCTGAATAGAAAAGGCGTTCCCCACAGAGGCATCTGTCAGGTTATGGATGTTGCGTAGGTAGAGATTCATGAAGGGGACAGAAAGTCCAGCACCCAGCCCGATGGGGAGCATCGTCAACCAGTACTTTCCTACAGCCCAATTATCTCTAGACAGAAGTTGACGAAGCCCCAGGCGGTTCTCTTTTTGGCTCCGTGCACCTTGTCCATGGTGGACATCCATAAGGGGGGAGGCAATCCATGCTGCTAGGGGGAGGACGAGTCCAGCAAGGAGGAAAGTCGCTTGGTACCCCCCTACCTCCAAGCCACCGGGTAGCCAGGAAGTATGTGGGGAGAGAATCTCGGGAAGATGCCCCCCCAGCCAAGTGCCCAAAGCTGTGAAAGTGCTTCCCAAGGCAAAGGTGAATGCAAACCGACGATTGGCGGACTTCTCTTCACCCAGTGCCAAGAGCGGATCAACGACATGGCGCAGAGGCTCAAAGAGGGCACCCGAGAAGAACGCTGTGGCAAGAACGGTTAGGGGCACCATGGCGACACCACGGAGGAGAATCCCCACACTCATCAAATAAAGCCCCACTAGTAAGACAGGACCAGCCCCCCATTTATCGGTCAGTTTTCCGATGGGCAGAGCAAAGATAAGGGCAGCGATCGATGAAGCGGCAGTGGCATATCCAGCGAGTTCTTCCCCATACCCCAATGCCTTGAGGTAGAGGTTGTAGGCGACCCACAAGATTCCAAAAGAGAGGTTGAAGGCGGCGACGGCGACTAAGAGTCTCGGTAGCCAAGGGGGGCCTTGACGGATCGATTGGAGGATACCTGACATAGGGGGGGATTATCACCCAGATAGTCTCATACGAAATAGAACTTAATCACTGACGGAACGAGGAGGGATGGGCACCCCCGGCAGGACTTGAACCTGCAACCTACGGCTTAGAAGGCCGTCGCTCTGCCGGTTGAGCTACGGGGGCAGGGGTTGGTATCACTCTTATCTATTTAGAGAGACAATCGCTACAAACAGGAGCCATACGACGATTGTGCTTGAATGCAGAAGAATACTCCTTGTCGCAAGTGGGGCAAAGAACGACTCTATGTGTGGTGCCACCGTTGTACAAATCCCACTTTGTGCCTTCACCTTTGGTAGGGCGAGAAGTTCGAATGGGGCTATCCATCAGAAACCAGAATCACTATGTCCGATGGGGCAAGAAGCACCACCCAAACTCGTGGTTCCCATCATCGCACGCTCTTCACAAACCATGATGGACATCCCGTGGCTTACGATCTCACGGAGACTTGTCTTGCTCCGGTACGCTTCGTTTTCCGGGAGACGGTCTTCGTTGACGCGCATATTTGTCTGAATCTGTAAAAGGAGGTCCAAAAGCTCGTCTGTTAGCGAATTGATATAAACCCGACCCTGGAGATCCATCGTTCCTTCAAAAGAACGCTTTGTGCGCCAATCACCATCTACATCTTCTTCATCTCCCTCAAAAGCAGAATGACCAAATATATCAACGACTAAGGAAGGTGAAAAGCGGTAAGCCTTGAAGTTGGGAAGATTCATCATTCTCCCTCCTCCAAACTGCCCCGAAACAGCCATTGAATCCCTAATCGGCAACCGAAACTCTAAATCAATCCGTTGGAGCGTTCTCAAACCTGGAATCGTAAGATAGACAGGTGCAACCCAAGTCTGTCCCAAGCGCACACGGCTGTTGGGGAACCGAAGAATATGGAAATACTCCATCAACTGGCTCAACGAAACATTTCCTCGTTCTCGTTCGTCCTTAATCAACTCTAGGTCAATCCCCATAGAGGTCAAAACTTCTCCGTTGCGGTTCCGAATCAAAGTATGTTCGCCCTCAAGTAAATCGGCATACTCACCAGAACTGGGGGTGGGTGCTGTTGCTCCACCACCACCACCTCCACCAGGTGGTCTTCCTGCACCTCCACCAAAGGGGTCGTTGGAAGAAGGAGGACGCCCTGCACCAGGACCTCCACCGTCACCACCTCCTGGAGGACGCCCTGCACCAGGACCTCCACCCTCTCCCCCTTCTCCTCCACCTAGTCCTTCGCCCCCTCCTTCTTCTCCACCATCTCCATCCACGCCGCCACCACCGGATACATCGAACGCTTCCCTCTGATAAAAGTAATCATCAAAGCGTAGCACAGAACGCGAAACTTCGAACTCGTCGCCCACTACGTTTTCACTAAGAATGGCTTGGGTAAAACCTTGAATCGCTGTAAACTCCGAAGCGTTTGCGGTGTCGTCATGAGCCCAAACTTCTCCCCTAGACTGTGCCCTGAGAACATACCGCATGGGGTCGCCGCCGACGGGGGGGTTGAACGATAGATGGACGATGTCGGGTTGTCCAGGTAGCATACCCAAAAACATCAAAAATGCTCCAGGGACGAGCCAAAAGTAAAGTTTCTTATTCATAATTAACCTCAAAAAACCTCAAATCTGGAGCAGGCGGGATTCGAACCCGCGACCCCTTGTATGCCATACAAGTGCGCTTCCGCTGCGCCACTGCCCCAGACATCCTAGTCATTGTACGCTACCTTAGGGTAATCTGCAAAGAGCGCATCTAGATCCCATCGGTCTCTTGCGGCTGGCGTCAAGAGATGAACGACGACGGAGCCTAGGTCCAACAAAGACCACTCTGTTTCTGGGGATTGACCTTCGGGTACGGCAAAGAGACCTTCCGTCTTTCCCCATTTCTTCACACTAGCCCTAAGTGTCCCCAAATGGACGCGATTCTGAGCTGTAGCCAGTACAAAAGCGTCTGTCCAAGATAGGCCTTCTTTGACCTCAAAGAGAACGACCTCTTCTGCCAGTTCCTCCAAGAGGAATCGTGCAACCTTGTCCTGCAACGACGGTGCGAGAGGTCTTTTTTTTGCCATTATGGGGAATTCGCTCCCAGTGCATCTCTAAGCCAAAGATTCAGTTTTGTCATGTCCGGATGCCAATAGGGATCGTACTCGTGAAACCAGCCGGGAAGAATCTCAGTGAGCGGTCTCTCTCCCCGTGTGCGAAAAATCATAACGAGTGCTTCTTCAAACTGGATATCTGTCTTCGCATCAGTCAAGAGAGTCCGCGCTGCATTCCATTGGGTTGGTAGAGTGGCATTCTTGAATGCGACCAAGAGTGCATGGCCCAACATCTGTTGGCGGGAGACGCGACCGATATCTCCCAAGGCATCCCCCCGAAATCGTGCAAAAGCGACCGCCCCCTCGCCATCCAGAGTTTGGGGTCCTGCCCCCAAGTCAATCTTGACCCCTCCCGCTTCATCGGTGTAGGTCATTGCTGTGGGCACATCCACAAGAACACCACCCAAACGATCCACCAACCCCACGAGATCAGACATGCTAATAACGATGTATCGGTCAATCTCAATATCAGCCAAACGCCCTAATACACCTTTCAATCCTGCTTCTCCACCCCGTGCCCAGGCATGGTTGATTCGATCTGCCCCTGTGGTGCCCATCGCCATCAAGGTGTCTCGAGGAATAGAGAGGACGCGAGGGGCACCACCTTGAGGGGGCAACGCAACTAAGAGTATCGTATCGGGCAAACCAGCTGCATCATCTAGCCCCACAATGAGAATCGTCTCAGACCTCTCCTGTTGAAAGGGTTTAGAGAAAAAGGTAAGAAAGAGAGTTCCCCCTAAGAGTGCTCCCAAAATAGCGAGGTTGAGCACTTTCTGAAAAACCGTCATCAGTTAGTGTACAACCCCCGAGCCCGAATGTGGGCAAGAACGAGGGGATTTAGCCAAGAGGGAGGGGGAGTCTTGCCCTTCACAAGGCTCTCTCGGATGGAACGGGAGCTGACCTCTAACTGGGGAGAGGGCAAAAACGAGTGTTTGTAGGAGGGCAAATCAAATCCGGGACGAGCGACAATCACAACAGGTGTCGTCTTCAGAATCTGTTCTCCATCTCGCCATTGAGGAAGGGTGGTGGCAGCATCTCCTCCCAAGAGGAGAGAGAGATGCCCACACCTTTTCTCTTCTCTAAGGTAGTCCAAGGTTTGGGTGGAATAAGAGATACCACCTTCTGTAATCTCCCAAGAATCAACTTGAATCCTCTCTAGCCCCACCGTCCCTAGGCGGGTCATCTCAAGTCGGTCTCTTCCCGATGCTATGGTCTCACCTTTTCCTGGAACCTGTGCTGCAGGACAGACAAAAATGGGACCATACCCTGCTTCTAGCGCCGTTTCAATAACGATACGATGTCCCTCATGAAAGGGGTCAAAGGAACCCCCATACAAGGCGGACTTGTCTTGCGGGTTGAGACTAGAGGGTGGCATGGTGTTTCCAAGTCTCATCCGCTTCCCACTTTTCGGCTTTCTTCCAAGTTCCTTCCCCCCAATGAATGAGCCTCTTGTCCGAAAATCTCACTTCCAGTTCCTCTTGAAGGGGTGGGGGAGGAGCCGTCCCAACCCAAACGACTCTCTCTGCTCTATGACCATGGTGGAGAAACGACGCACCCAAACCACCCCCGTTTGCCATCTTGGGCAGGAGGAGAATGGTCTCATGTCCCCAAACAGGGTCTACGAGAACACCAGGAAGGGGGTTGGTGATTTCGTTGGGGTGCGTTCGCCCCGTCACACAGGTATGGGCACTCCTCGCTTCAGAACCCCTAGAAAGAAGGAGGGTGTTGCACGGTAAGAAAAGTCTTAGCAAGAGGTTGTGACGATCGCCCAATTTTCCTTGGGTCGTCTTTCGGGGAGAGCGATTCTTTGAGTGGGCAAACCTAGCATTCCCCTTCCCCCCCATTCCCCCTTTGAGAACAAGTTCGTCGTTCTTGTCAAGGATATCAGCGAGAATCTGACCATGAGCCGTTTCTATCCGTGTACCTAAAGGTAGACCTACTCGCAAATCCGAACCTCGTTTTCCCGAGCAGTTCTTCTTGCCCCCACCAGCCCCAGCAGGAGCAATTGCTTTGCCTTGTTTCTTGAGTAAGAAAAGGTCGGGCAGTCCTGCGTTCCCAAAGAAAATGAGATTGCCCCCCTTGCCACCATCCCCTCCGTCAGGCCCCATACGGGCACGATGTTTTTGACGCATGAAGGAAAGGAAACCATCTCCCCCCTTACCACCACTTGCCTCAAAGGAGCAGGAGTCAACGAATCTTGAACGGGGACTATTCAGGGGAGACAATGGCGACGGTTTTCCCGCCGCGGGCTGGGCGGTAAGAGACGCGCCCATCTACCAACGCAAAGAGAGTGTAGTCTTTGCCGATACCCACATGAGTGCCTGGATGGATTCCTTTGCCACGTTGACGAACAAGAATCGCTCCCGCTTTGGCCCATTGTCCATCTGCCCGTTTCACACCCAATCGCTTTCCAATGGTGGAACGTCCATTCTTGGTGCTTCCCTGTCCTGTCTTATGCGCCATCTTTAGCCCTCTATCTTCACCACGCGAAGCTCGGTGTATCGTTGTCTATGACCAATCACCCTCCGGTAGTTCTTCTTTGGTTTGAATTTCTGAACACGAATTTTCTTGTCTTTGAAATGACGAACAACTTTGCAGGTTACTTTCCCATCAGCCACAACGGGTTTTCCAACCTTGACCGTATCCCCATCCACAAGAAGAAGAACGGAATCCAAAATGACCTCCATTCCCACACCTTCTTCTCGGAGATCTGTAATGACAGACTCTCCTTCCCGAAGGAGCATTTGGGTCCCTGCGGTTTCAACGACTGCCTGTTTCATGATCATTATCCACTCCCTACGGAGCAATAGGGTATTATAGCCCCTCTTGTGATACTCTTTATTCCTCCCACCGCTGTTGATCGTTTTTTCGGAGCATTGGATTCCAACACCTTGGTGCTTGGTATCGTGGCGTTGATCGTTTGGCAAGTCTCTCTAAAACTGCGGCGATGAGCCCAACTAGCCCCTAAGTAGGGGGGCGACGAGCGCCTCTCTGCGATGGTCTGTGGGGGAGAGTCTCTTCCTCAAACGCAATAGATCAGTGACGAGTGCCCGATTAGGGGCGTAGAGATGCTTCCGCCATTGGGTACTTCAGGTGCACCGGTGTCGGAGAAGATCTAGTTTGGATGGTTTTTCTTCACCCACGCTCAATCTCTAGGCAGTACTCTTTCTAGGAGTTCAATGTGCAACCCTCGTCCGAATATAGAGCTCTTCATCTTAGAAACGGATTCGTCTAGGAGATGGATAAGACTACCATTTTGCGATCTCAATCGCTAATGCTTCCATGCGGTCTCTATAGGAAGCAGCCAACTCAAATGCGAGTTGGTCACTCGCATTGAGCATCTCTCTTTCAAGTCTGGCTAGTTCCTTCTTGCCAGCATCCACATTCTTAGCTTGGATAATCGCCTCTTCGCCCACCAAGAGGAGTTGGTTCGTACTAAGTGGTTTGAGGATACTCTTGGGAGTAATGTCATGAGTGTCGTTGTAGGCGGATTGAATCTTCCTTCGGCGTTGGGTCTCTCCAATCGCCATTCTCATTCCGTCACTCATCTGTTCAGCATAGAGAATCACCCGCCCCGAAACATGACGAGCTGCTCGACCCATTATCTGGACTAAGCTTGTGGTGCTCCTCAAGAAACCCTGCTTGTCTGCATCCAGAATGGCGACAAGGGAGACCTCGGGCATGTCGATGCCTTCTCTGAGGAGATTGATGCCCACCAAGACATCGATTCTGCCAGCTCTAAGCTGATGAATCGTCTTGATTCGTTCTAATGTCTCTACTTCAGCATGAATCCACCCTGCCCTTACCCTCTTCTCTTGGAGAAAGGAAGCTATCTCCTCAGCCATCCGTTGTGTCAAGGCGATCACCAAGACACGCTCGTCTTTCTCACGTGCCTTACTGATTTCACGAAGAAGGTCTTCCATCTGTCCTTCTGGAGTTCTTACTTCAATATGGGGGTCAACGAGGTAAGTGGGGCGAATCAGCTGCTCAACGATGCGCCCAGCCTCTGCTCGTTCCCAATCCCCCGGAGTTGCTGAAAGAAAGAGGGTGGGCCCTGTTGCCTCCCGTAATTCTTCAAATGTGAGGGGACGATTGTCCAAGGCACTGGGTAAGCGAAAGCCATGTTCAACCAAAGTCTCTTTACGGCTGCGATCCCCACGAACCATTCCTCGAAACTGGGGCACAGAGACATGACTTTCGTCCATCACTGTCAGGAAAGGTGCCTCAAAGTAATCTAAGAGACAAGGTGGGGGGACCCCAACACGTCTACCTTGGAAATGGCGAGAGTAATTCTCAATTCCCTTCACGGTGCCAAAGTTCTCTAGAGATGCAATGTCATAAAGGGTTCGCCTGCGGATTCTCTCTGCTTCAAGATAACGCTTAGATGTAAGAAAGCGCCTCTCCTGAACCTCCATTTCCTCTTTGATATCGTCCAGTACCGATTCCATCGCTTCTTCGTTGACCGTATGGAGAGTGGCAGGCAAGAAGAGGAAACTCTGAGGATGCCCCAAGGGTGTTCTTTCCAGAGGATCTAGAAGCACCAATCTATCTACTTCTGCGCCAAAGAACTCGATCCGAACCATCTGTTCACTATCACTAGGATGGACATCCATCCCATCTCCCCTCCGTTGAAAAGTCCCTGGTCTGATTGCTCCCTCTTCGTATTCGTACCCCATGGAGACCAAGCGTCGACCCCATTCGGAAGGAGATAACTGATCTCCCACCTCAACGGATACCATTCTCTTGCGATGGTCTTGGGGCGAGCCCAGCCCGTAGATCGCTGAAACCGTGGCAACGATGATCGCGTTTCTTCCCGTCAAAAGCGACCGAACAGCGTGGTGTCTCAAACGCTCAACTTCGTCATTGACCTGTGCATCCTTTTCAATATACTTGTCTTGATGAGGTAAGTATGCTTCGGGTTGGTAGTAGTCGTAATAGGAGACAAAATACCCCACATTGTCATGGGGAAAAAACCCCTTGAACTCTTCAAAGAGTTGGGCGGCTAATGTCTTGTTGTGGGTCAGGACAATCGTAGGCATATCTAGGGATTGAATGACGGAAGAGACCGTAAAGGTCTTTCCACTTCCTGTTACCCCCATCAAGACTTGGTCTTGGATGCCCGAATCAAAGCCCTCAACGAGCTCACCAATCGCCTTGGGCTGATCGCCAGCTGGCTTGAAAGGAGCCTCAAGATGGAAGGGGCTCATAACGATGCTAGAGCAACAGAGAGTTTCTTGTTGAGATCCTCCAACCTTGAATCATTCGTAATGACGCCATCGGATAGGGCAATCCGTTCCTCAACGGAGGATTGTGCCTTATCTCGAAGAAGAAACTCCTCCTGATTCATCCCCAAAGAGAGGGCACGATTGAGTCGGAGATGGAGGGGGGCTTCAACGGTCAAAACGGCATCAAAGTGGGGAGCCATCCTAGATTCCACCAATAAAGGAATCTCAAAGAAAGAGTTGCCTCCCCTATCCCTTCCCTCCTCAAGTGCAAGAAGAAGGAGGCGTTTTAGAGGAGGGTGAAGAATCCCCTCTAATCGTTCTCTATCTTGGGCATTCCTAAATACCGCCTTTGCCAACAACTCTCTACAAGGAACACCTTCAACCACACCATCGGGAAATGCATGAATGACGCTCTCTTGAACAGTTCCCTCATTGCCTAGAAGATCATGGACAACGTCATCGGCACTCCAAGAAAAAAAACCCCTTTCAACGAGGAGCGTTGCCACGGTTGACTTGCCCGCGTGCAAAGCACCAGTCAGCGCAAGAATCACCCCTTCTTTTTCTGGAGGTTTTGGAGGAGAGACCCTAAGTTGGTGCCCCCTTCAAAGGTCTCGCCAAAAGACTCGCCACGAGGTTTCTTTGATTCCTCTTCAGTAAGAAGGGTAAGTGAGAGTTCGCGACGAATGGGGTCGCACCCCAGAACGCGTGCCCTTACTTGTTGCCCTTTCTTTACTACCTTCCCTGGTTGTGCCTTTATATCCATAGAGAGTTCGCTTTTATGAGCAAGTCCCTGAATGCCTTGTCCTACATCCATAAAGACACCAAACTTGGTCAAAGAGGTAATCGTGGCATCTAACCAAGCCCCCTTCTCGAGGCGAGGATCTTTCCAAGGATCTGGGAGTGTAGCCTTTATGGATACAGAGACCTGTTCTTGGTCGTTATCTAATCGAATCACAACGACTTCAAGTTCCTGCCCGGGAGATAAAACCTTGTCCAAGGGAACTTTCTCCCAAGCTACCTCTTCCCCATGGAGGAAGAGTTCCATTCCGTCGCAATCAAGAAGAGCAGCAAAGGGGCGTTTTTCTCTTTTCTTGGTCATAAGTCGAGAGACGACCGCGACCAGTTTACTTCCTACCGAATGGTTCTTGGCAAATCGGTCAAAACGAAGTGCTTGTTGTCGCCTTAGCCACGCCTTTCTAGAAAGAATAAGGTTCTTTCCTCTGCGGTCTTCTTCTGCTTCAATAACGAGCGCCCGGAACGACTTACCCACAAGGGATTGGAGATTGGTAAACCCACCCCGATCATCAATCAATGAGCCAGGAATGAACCCTTCCAATCCGCCCACGTCAACTCGGATTCCACCCTTCGTTGATTGGGTCACACGGCAGTCCAAAGGCTCTTTAGATTCGTAAGCAACCAAAGCTCTTTTCCAAGCTTCAGTCTCCTCAAGGCGACGGCGACTAACGATGTAATCTCCTTTTCGGTCATCTGATTTGACCAAAATCACCTCAAGAGAATCACCTTGTTTTAGGTCTTGCCCACCCACACCAGCATCCCGTCCAGGTAGCCAAGCATCTGTTTTCATTCCGATACTCACTAGGTATCCATCTTCTCTAGCCAAGGCAATTCGGCCCATGACGCGGCAGCCTACTTTGGCTTGTTCAGGAATCATCTCGTCCATATCTAGTGAAGGCTCTTCTTGCCCCTTTTCCTCACCCCCAGATTCAGTCGGGAGGATTCTCTCTTCTTTAGCCTCTATGGGCTGGATTTCATTCGGTTCAGTTGGGTCAGTCACTTCAGATTCCTTGTTGTCCATCAATCCCCGCTTGGGTGGACTATTCTAATGATATTGGGAGGGAGGGCTGTATGAGGTCAAGGATTCAAGAATCAAGGGGTTCCATTTCTCCAAAGTTACTCCCGATTCTTGCGTGCACAACTAGGGGGACTTCCCAGTCAACGGCTCCTTCCATCGCTCTCTTAGCGGCATCAGCTGCTTCGTTACAATCATCTTCAGCCACTTCAAGTAAGAGTTCGTCATGGATTTGGAGGAGTAAGAGGCGTGTTTCTGTCAAGTGAGGCGCCAACCTAAGCATCGCCCGCTTGATTATCTCAGCACTCCCCCCCTGTACAGGCGTGTTTATCGCTTGCCGTTGGGCTGCAGAGCGCAAGGGGTTGTTCTTACTTGTCAAGTCGGGCATGAGCCTTCTACGCCCCGCAAAGGTCTCTACATACCCTCTCTTCATTCCTTCTCTAATCACCCCGTCCATCCACACCTTGATATGGGAGAACCTACTGAAATAAGCCTCAATCTCTCTCTTCGCCTCCACGATGGGTATCTCTAACTCCTTAGACAAACGGGCAGGTCCCATCCCGTAAATGATGCCAAAGTTGATCATCTTGGCTCGGTTGCGATCCTGACTAGATAGTTGGTCTTCTTCTTTCTCAAAGAGAAGAGATGCTGTTGCTGTGTGGATATCCTTACCCGTACGGAACGCTTCTAGGAGAGAAGGGTCTTGGGAGAGATGAGCCAAGACACGGAGGTCAATCTGCGAATAATCTAAAGAAAGAAGTCGTTTTCCCGCAGGGGCACAGAACGCCGTACGAATCAATCGTCCCTCTTGCGTTCTTACAGGGAGATTCTGTAGATTGGGGTGACGACAAGCCAGCCTGCCTGTTGCCGTGCCCAAGGGATCAAAAACGGGGTGGACGCGTCCCGAAGTATCTCTCAATCGGGCAAGGGGTCTTACATAAGTGCCATGGAGTTTTGATATCTTTCTGTGGGTGAGAATCAGCGGGATAATAGGGTGTCTTGAAAGGAGGCTTTCTAGCACTTCCTTTTTTGTAGAGCGACTGGAACTTTCAGGAATCTCTAAGTGGTCAAAAAGGAGTTCTGCAACCTGCTTAGGGCTACTGGGGTTAAAGGAGATATCGGTGGCATCCTTCATCTGTGACCTGAGGTCTGCGAGTTGCTCAGAAAAGAGAACATCTAGTTTATCTAGTATGTCAGAATCTACATAGATGCCCCACTCTTCCATCTGGGCAAGAAGAGCAACAAAGGTGCTCTCAATGGCACCAAGAGTCTCCCACAACTCAGATTCTCTCAATGCAGTTTCTACGGCTATCGCTAATCGCTTTAGCCCCCCCAATCGAGATGGAGCATCCCGAGGAGGGTTCTCGTTCAAGTACCGTCGCCACAAACCCCCCAAGGGCGCTCCATCCGACTGGAGAAGGGACGCCGCCAACCTAATGTCAAAGGAATCTAAGTCCTGTCTCCGCGACAAGCCAACTCTCTTCAAATCAAAACCGATGATCCGCGCCCCTTGAGGAATCAGTTCGTGGAGAGGAGGGGGCGAGGGAGAAAGCAGGTTGCCTTCTTGGGGGCTCACGAAACGCTCACCTTTCAAGACGAGATAAGAGCCTTCGTTGGGTAATACAAAGAGAGGGCAATCGTTCTGGGTGGAGAAGAATAAGACCAACTCTTCTTCGTTACATCGCTCAACGGATATCTCTTCAGAAATCGGAGCCGGCAAGAAAGAGGTCATTCCCGCTTCCTCAAGGGTTTTCTTTGCCAGACTGGAACGGAAGTCAGGTAGGAGCAAAGCATCAAGTTCGACAGGTCGCTCTGTATCTAGGGTCGCTAACTTTCGGAATAAGTAGGCGGCATCTTGCCCCTCTTCAAGCCGAGCTCTCTGTCCTTTGGGCAAGGCGTCTAAATGAGAATAAATGCCCTCAATATCACCATAGGTAGCTAGGAGTTTTCTGGCGGTTTTGTCCCCAATGCCTCGAACCCCAGGAAGGTTGTCTGAACTATCGCCCACCAATCCCTTGTAGTCAGGGATGAGATGGGGAGGAAAACCATACTCGTTCTCCATACTCCCAGCTGTTACAGGGGCAATCTCCCGAATGGAACGACCTGGTTTTAGTAAGGTAACGCCCTTCGCAAGAACTTGGAGCAAGTCTTTGTCACCGCTCACGACAAGGGCGTTCATGCCCGCCTTGGTTGCTTGATGGGCTGCCGAGGCTAAAAGGTCGTCTGCTTCTTGTCCTTCTTCGTGGAGAAGTGAGATGGAGAGACCTTCTAGGAATGACCGAAACCGAATAATCTGTTCAACGAGTTCTTCGGGGGTATCCTGCCGACCTTCTTTGTAGGCAGGGTAAACCTCGTCTCGCCAAGTTTTTCCTTTCGAATCAAGAGCGACAGCGACATGAGTGGGATCATGGGTTTCTGATAGAGCGATAAAGGTCCTCAAGAATCCAAAAAGAGCGTTTGTGGGACGCCCTTTGGGGTCGGTCATCGTGGGTGGAAGGCTGTAATAGGCACGAAAGAGGAGATTCATCCCATCCAAGAGGAGCAGGTTCTTCTTGGATGGAGTCATTATGCGCCTAAGTAAGCTTCTCTTACAGCGGGGTCAACGAGAAGTTCTTTCCCGGTTCCCTCGCCCACAATCATTCCATTCTCAAGGAGATACCCCCTGTCAGCATGACGCAACGCCATATTCGCATTCTGTTCTACAAGGAGAATCGTCGTTCCTGCTTTACGAAAAGCAATAATCGTCTCAAAGACCGTCTTTACAATCAAAGGAGCCAATCCCAAGCTGGGTTCGTCTAAGAGGAGGAGTTTGGGAGCAACCATAAGAGCCCTGCCCATTGCCAACATCTGTTGCTCGCCCCCAGATAAGGTGCCTCCCAATTGGTCTTTCCGTTCGCCCAATACGGGGAAGGTAGCAAAGACATGTTCTTTTCGTGCAGGAATAGGCGACGGATCTTTGAGAGAAAAGGCACCCATCTCTAAGTTCTCTTCAACGGTCAAGCGGGAAAAGATATGTCGCCCTTCGGGAACGAGATTCACCCCTCTAGACACCATAAAGGGACTCTTCTTTCCGCCCACCTCTATTCCTTGAAAAGTGATGGAGCCTGAGGACAGTTTCTCTGCCCCAGCAATGGATAGGAGTGTGCTGCTCTTGCCCGCCCCATTAGCACCAATTACAGTGACGATTTCACCTTGATAAACATCTAAAGAGATGCCCCGTACCGCATGGACGGGACCATAACGCACGTGGAGATCACTGATCTGGAGCAAAGGTGTGGAAGAGTTGGGGGTCATGTAATCGCTTCAGCTCCCAAATACGCTTCTATCACCTTGGGGTTCGTTTGGATTTCCGAAGGTGTTCCCTCGGCAATCTTGATTCCATAGTCAAGTACGGCGACATGGTTGGAGATGTTCATGACGAATTTCATGTGGTGCTCGATGAGGAGAACCGTGATCCCCTTTTCCTGAATGCTTACAACGACCTTCTCAAGGTCTGCTGTCTCTTTAGGGTTCATCCCTGCAGCGGGTTCGTCTAAGAGGAGAAGTTGGGGCTCCACAGCCAAAGCACGGGCAATCTCTAGCCTCCTTCGGTTGCCATAGGCTAATCCGCGCGCCGGCTCGTTCGCCAGAGAATCCAACCCGACAAACGCCAGTAGATCATGGGATTTTTCTCGGGCGGCCTTCTCTTCAAGTCTTGTAGCTTGCGTTAGAAAAGTGGCCCCCCAAAGGGTTGAGGATGTTCGGCAATGACCCCCTACCATCACATTTTCTACACAGGTCATTTCATCAAAAAGACGAATGTTCTGGAAAGTCCTTGCCATGCCATTCCTAGCCATCACATGGGGGACAGACTGAGTCGTCTCTTCTCCTTTCCAATGGACCGAACCTGAAGTGGCAGGGCTGATACCTGTGAGACAGTTGAAGAAGGTCGTTTTGCCCGCACCATTGGGACCAATAATCGCTGTAATCTTCCCCTCAGGCACAACGAGATTTACGTTATTGACGGCGATCAGCCCCCCAAAGCGCTTCGTCAGATTCTCTGTCTGTAGGAGGATGGTCACCTAGAGATCCTCCCCTTGGTCAGCCGTTGCCATAACGAAAGAAGTTTGACTCGTGTTTTGCCCGTATTCGCACCGAATATCCCTTGGGGTCTGATAATCATCATCAAAGCCATCAAGAGACCAATCGCCAACCACTTGTACTCCTGAAACTGAGGAAACTGTTCCCTTAGAAGAAAAGGTCCCAACCAGAGAATCGTGGCACCTGCTACAGTACCACGCGCGCTTCCCAAACCGCCCAAGACAGCCATCGCCAAGAACAAGACTGAGTTGTCTAGCTTAAAGAACTCGGGATTGATAAAGTTATTTCGCGCTGCAAATAGAACACCTGCTGCACCAGCCCACGCTGCTGAGAGGGCAAATGCAATCATTTTTGCCTTGGTGGTGTTGATACCCATGCTCTTGGCAGCGATCTCATCTTCTCTCAAGGCGATGAGGGAACGACCCAACCGACTCTTTTTTAGCCGCACGAAAAAGAGCAATGCCAAGGAAAGGAAAAGGAGGGTAAGTAGATACCAGTGGAGGGGGCTGTGGAGAAAGGGCTTGCAGGTGAACATCTCAAGGGGACGTCCTAGCGTGAGCCACGCTGCTTCTTGAGAGGGGCAGAGAAAACCAAACCCCCACTCGCCCGATAGGAGTTCCTTGGCAGACAACCCATTCTGATTCGTATCCAATGACGAGAAAATTCCTTGGAGTTGAGAGGGGTTGAGACCACCGGAGATCGCTTCAGACTTAGAAAGGAGAGAATCCCCAGAGAGATCAAGGGCTGAGAAGTGTCGGCGAAGTGAGAGGGCAGCAGGTTCCCGTATCCACCCCGTTGCCCACTGTAGATTCCCATCCTTGAACCCGATTCCAGGAATCCCTTGGTCCCCACCCGTCAGAGACTGGAAGTTCTTGAGGACATAGCGGATAACTTCTCCAAATCCCAAGGTCACAATCGCAAGGTAGTCTCCCCGAAGGCGGATCGTAGGCATACCCAAGAGAAACCCCGCCAAAGCAGCAACGAGAGCTCCTAGGGGAAGAGCAAGCCAAAACGAAAGACCAAATACGACAGTCAAGATAGCATAGGTGTAAGCACCAAGCGCCCAAAAAGCGGCGTGTCCCAAAACGAGTAATCCAGATAGACCCACCGTAATGTTGAGCCCCAAAGCCAATACGGCAAAAAGCATCATTTCTTGAATCGCGACGACCCAAGCCGTGGATCCCTTCCCCATCGTCCCCTCAAGAATAAGAGGGAGCATGACCATGCCCCCCAGCAAGAGGAAGGGAGCACTTTTTCTGAGCAAGGGAAACACCTTCATACCTTTTCTGCGACGACTTCGCCCAAGAGCCCCCGTGGCTTGAAAAGGAGGACCAAGATGAGAACGCCAAAGGAAAAGACATCTTTCCAATCACTAGCCCCTGTAGCCCAAACACCTAATGCCTCAATCAGACCCAAAAGAACACCCCCAACCATCGCTCCAGGGATGTTCCCAATGCCACCAAAGACCGCAGCCGTAAACGCTTTGAGCCCCGCCAGATAGCCATCGCGGTAGAAAATCGTTGAGATGTAGGCACTGACCATCACACCGGCGACTGCAGCTAATGCTGAACCGATGACAAAAGTCGTCAATATGACGCGATTGATATCGATCCCTACAAGGCCTGCCATACGGCGGTCTTCTGCGGTTGCTCTCATCGCCTTTCCCATTTTTGAATGTCTCACAAAGAGAGAGAGTCCTATCATCAAGAGAGTACTGATGATGATGATGAGCCCTTGGAGGGGACTTAGGGTTCCCCCAAACAACTTGATTCCTGCCTCGTATGCAACTAAGTCTTGTCGGAAAAACTGAGGGAAGGGCTTGGGGGTTGTTCCTTGGGTTAGAAAGACATATTGTTGGAGGGCGATGCTCATTCCAATCGCAGAAATCAAAGGTGCCAAAGCAGGCGCATTTCGTAGGGGGCGATAGGCGAACCTCTCAAGTCCTGCGCCATGGAGGCTACTTACAAGGATAGAGAATAGAACAGCAAGACCCAAGGCGATTGGAACCGAAAGGCCACCTCCCCATAGACCAAGGAAAGTCGCTCCCGCATATCCCCCAATCATATAGATCTCGCCATGGGCGAAGTTGATCATGCCCAAGATACCATAGACCATTGTGTATCCCAAGGCGATCAGGGCATACACCATGCCCAGCGTAAGTCCATTGATGACGGCTTGAGAAAGGGTCCCCAACAGGTTATGGGACGCACCCCACCAAGTGAGTCCCCCCCCTATAAGAAGAAGAGGGACAAGGGCCTGCAGGAATAGTTGAACCCTGCTCTTGGGATGGGAAGTTTCAGCCAGGTTCTAGTGGGATTCGTCCCAAGGAACGAATGCCCCATCCTTAACCACCCATATCACATATAGACTTTCGTTAACATCCCCTTTTTCATTAAACTGAACAGAGCCCAAAGGTGTTGAGTGGGTCAATGCGCGAAGAGCACGTGACATCGCCAAACCTTCAGTTGTGTTCGCAGCCACAATCGCATCAAGGAGCATATTCGTTGCCACATAGGAGTAGATGGCGTAGGGGCCTGCCTCGGTGATACCCTGATCAGAAAAACGAGATTCGTAGTCCGCTTTAAAAGCGAGAGCTTCTTGGGAAGAGTAAACATTAGGGAAGGTAAGCAAAGCCCCCTCGGCATCTTCGCCTGCCATGTCAATAAACTCTTGATAAATCGTTCCATCACCACTCATAAAGGCCGCCGTGATACCCATCTCTCTCATCTGCCGAACCATAGGACCAGCTTGGTTAAAGATGCCCCCGAAAAAGACAACATCGATCTCTTCATTCAAGATTGGTGTAAAGTGAGGTCTAAAGTCTGTATCTTCCTTGGCAAACCCAGTGAAGTGGACAATCTCCCCACCATTCAAGGCGGCTTGGTCTTGGAACGCTTGAGCCAATCCCTCCCCATACGCTGTCTTGTCGTGGAAGATAGCGATACGGTTCATACCTCTCTCTAGGGCAAAGTTAGCGGCGACAGGACCTTGGTCATCGTCTCGTCCACAGAGGCGAAAAACGGTTGTCCACCCCTCTCTTAGAGCCCTATCCGTGATATTTGGGTTGGTACTGGCTGGTGTAATCATGGGGATGAAAGCCTCTGCATACGCTTCACTTGCGGGGTAGGTTACACCCGAGTTGAAATGACCAACCACCCCGACAACACCGTCAGAAATAAGAGATTGAGCGACACTTCTAGCCTCTGTCTCTTCACTACGGTCATCCTTCATGATGCGCTCGACTTGGCATCCCAAGGCGCCCCCTTTTTCGTTCCATTCGGCAACAGCCATTTGGGTGCCAAGATCCAAATCCATCCCACTCTTAGCCTGAGGTCCCGTGCGTGGACCAGCAACACCAATCAGAATGGGACACGCCACACTAGAAACGGGGGTGGATGCACTGTTTGCAGATACAGATTGAAGCGTCTCTTTTTCCTTGACAGGGATACAACCGGATGCAAGGGCTAAGAATACAAGGGTAAGAATGGACTGTTTGTTCATGATAAACCTCCGAAGTTTCATAAGGGTAAGGATAACAGATAGGCAGGTGGTTTTCACACAAACCCCTCAATAGCCTAGGGGGCGTCCTTCAGACCAAGTAATGCCCCCTCCAAACACCACCAAGGCTGTGCCTTGGAGATCGTTTTGGGGGCATCAATCTCTACGCCCCCAGATAATTAATTCAATCGTTCCCTTCAATCGCCTTACTCGTGGGTGTTATCGACTATCAACGAGGTTGATCCACCTTGCTGTGCCGGAGGTGGGACTCGAACCCACACGCCCAAAAGGACACTTGCTTTTGAGGCAAGCGCGTCTACCATTCCGCCACTCCGGCAATGAGGCTATTATCCCACACAGATAGAAGGCATTCGACCCGGTCTAGAAATGTTGAATGGGCAAGAGTTACGCTTTGATGATAAGGAGAATGTGGTCAATCGCCACTTTCTCTCCCTCAACAACGAGCAGTTCGCTGACGACGCCGCTGGCTGGGGAGGAGATCTCATTCTCCATCTTCATCGCTTGTAGAACAACGAGGACATCTCCCTTTTTGACCTTCTCGCCTTTGGTGACCTCAACGGCGGAAATAATCCCAGGAATGGGCGAGCGCAGTTCGATTCGCCCCTGTTGAGGCCCCTCCTTAGCTCGCTGCAAGAAAGCGTATGTCGTTTCGCGTTCCAAGGCGTGAGAGACCCCATCCAACAGAAGTGAAAGTCGAATTCCATCCCTTGAAAACTCCACAGGTAATCTGCGGTGGTCCAAACGAACCGCCTCTATGCCCTCTGACCCCCGAATGATTTGGTAGGGAATCGACTCAGCCCCATTCAAAGAGACTGTCTTGGAAACAGTATCCACCTCCAAAGTATGGACACACCCCGATTCGTCCCGTATCTTTAGTTCCACGGGGCATCCTGTTGTTCGGGCGTGCCACCCAGTGCCCAAGAGGCGCCTTGGTCTTCAGGAATCGGTTTGCCCACGGGGGGATGGTCTTCTTCATCTGCTAAGAGAAGTGCTGCTGCCATCAATCCCCTCTCGGACTCCAAATCATCAGGTTCGGTCAATCGAGATCCTTGTTGCTCTACAAATCGTGTCCAACTCTTTCCCCGTCTAAAGGTCTGGTGGGCTAAGAGCCTACGATGAAAAGGAAGTGTCGTTGGAAAGCCTCGAATCACCATTTCTCGAAGAGCTCTTTCCATCCGATTGATCGCTTCTTTTCGTGTACGCCCAAAAGCGATTACCTTGGCGACCAATGAATCATAAAGATCGGGAACAGTATATCCAGGGCAGAGATGAGTATCTACCCTGATGCCCGGTCCGGCAGGGAGTATCAACTCCTCAACACGACCAGGAGTGGGAGCAAATCCTCGTCGAGGGTCTTCGGCATTGATACGGCACTCAATAGCGTGTCCTTGTCGTTTGACTTGGTGTTGTGAAAAGGGAATCTTCTCCCTGCCTGCAATACGGATACCAGCCCGAACGATATCAATACCCGTAATCTGTTCAGTTACAGGATGTTCAACCTGAACGCGCGTATTACACTCAATAAAGTAAGCACGGTTTCTGTCCACCAAAAACTCCATCGTACAAACCCCGTAATACTTCGCCGCTCGAACCAACCCAATCGAGGCTTGAATCATCGATCGTCTCAAGAGGTGTGATACCTTCAAACAAGGCGCTTCTTCTAGGAGTTTTTGATGACGACGCTGAATGGAACATTCCCGCTCAAAGAGGTGTCTCACTTGTCCTCTGGTATCCGCCATCATTTGGATCTCTACATGGCGTGGTTTTGCAAGGTATTTTTCAAGAAAACAGGCATCATCACCAAACGCTAGGGTTGCCTCTTGCTGGGCCGAAAGAAAAGCGTTTTTCAAGTCCCGCGGGTGTTGAACGACACGCATGCCGCGTCCACCTCCACCAGCTGCAGCCTTGATAAGAACAGGGTAGCCTACGCGCTTGGCAATCTGAAAAGCCTCTCTTGCGTCCTTGACAACATCCTTTGAACCGGGAATGATAGGAATCTTCAGCTCTTCAGCTTTCTTCTTTGCCCATACCTTATCGCCCAGTTTTTCCATCGCATCCGCGGAAGGACCGATAAAGATGAGATCTTCCTCTTCGCAACGGCGAGAAAATGTGGGATTTTCGCTCAAGAATCCATAGCCAGGATGAATCGCTTGAACTTCGCTCTCCTTGGCTGCCTCAATGATCCTCTCAAGTGAAAGATACGTTTCTCCAGCTCCTCCACCCCCTAAGGAAACGACTTGGTCAGCAACGCGTGCCGGTAAAGAATCGATATCGGCTTCGCTAGCAGCTAGAACAGAGTGGATGCCCAACTCCCACCCTGCACGGATGATACGCAAAGCGATCTCCCCACGGTTGGCAACCAGCATCGACTGGATTCGACTAGGGCGTGGAGCCCTCTTCCGGATGCGTAATCGCCGGAATGCCACAGGCTCGTGATTCTATCCTCATATCTCAATGGGGGGATAGGGGATAGAATCAACGGTATGGAAATTGCCCATTTGGGGGTGGTTGTCGCAGACCTAGACGAAGCGATTAGGCTTTGGTGCGATGGCTTAGGCGGAAGCCTGAAATGGCGAAAAACCTACCTCCCTGAAAATGCAGAAATCGCCCTAGTCAAGGTGGGTGACTTGCCCGTGGAGTTACTACAACCCACGGGGGAAGGAGCTCTATCTAAATTCCTTGAAAAAAGGGGTGGAGGGATGCACCATCTCGCTTTTCGGAGTCAAGACCCCTCTACTTTGGAGAGAGAGATTGTTGATGCGGGGGGAATCGTCTTGGAAGAGACGCGCCAGGATGGCGCTGAAGGAAAAGGGGCTCTTTTCTTTCATCCAAAAAGCACGGGGGGAATACTGATGGAGATTACAGGATGACAAACGATAAGTTAGACAGACTCCAACAGTTAAGGAATACCGCTGTCCAAGGTGGGGGGGCTGACGCCATTGAACGGCAGCATAAGAAAGGTAAACTGACAGCCCGCGAAAGGCTTGATGTCCTCTTGGATGATGGTTCTTTTCATGAGATGGGGCTCTTTGTCGGATCTGCCCCGGCTAAGTTTGGAGACTCAAAAAACCATCTAGGGGATGGGCTTGTAGGGGGTGCTGGTCGTATCAATGGGCGACGCGTGATTGTCTACTCTCAAGACTTCACGGTCATGGGGGGGAGCTTGGGTGAACGGCACGCAGAGAAAATCCTCAAACTGATGGCGAAAGCACGTGCGTTGGGCATACCCATTGTCGGCATTTTTGATTCGGGCGGAGCACGGATTCAAGAAGGTGTTCAATCCTTGGCTGGGTATGCATCAATCTTTAGAGAGAATACGATTTCAAGTGGGGTTATTCCCCAAATTGCTGTCATTTTGGGTCCCTGTGCAGGGGGGGCAGTCTATTCACCAGGGCTTCAGGATTTTACCTTCATGGTGTCAGGCTCTAGCCATATGTTCCTAACGGGCCCTGATGTCATCAAGACGGTTCTCCATGAAGAGATTTCCTTTGAAGACTTGGGGGGTGCATCCGTCCATACAGGGAAGAGCGGGGTGGCTCATTTTCGGTCCGAGAACGAGGTTCAGTGCCTGAAATGTGTGCGAGATTTGTTGGGGTATCTTCCGTCTAACAACAAGGAGCTTGCCCCACGGACTGGAGCAGCTGGTGATGACCCCGAAAGACGAGATTCTGCTTTGGGAGAAATTGTGCCTTTAGATCCGGGTAAACCGTACGAAATCAAGGGTGTGATTACCTCGGTGATGGAT
>JACKQG010001745.1_pt1 | contig 29423 bp, 15 predicted proteins | sample 8237621 | NCBI WGS metagenome assembly JACKQG01 (sample SAMN15677084, study PRJNA649215) | marine metagenome | biome: marine; feature: Black Sea; material: saline water; isolation source: suspended particulate matter (SPM) from the Black Sea western gyre | collected 2013-06-09/2013-06-10 | depth... | reverse complement strand
TGGCAGCGTCAACTGATATAGTAGATAGTCTCAAATCAAGTGTGGCCTATGCGGACCTTGTCATTTTAGCTACGCCCATAATGACATTCGAGAAAATATTTAGTGAAATTGCAGATTCATTACCAGACGGCTGCATTGTTACCGATGTCGGCTCGACAAAGGTGCTGCCCCACCGCTGGGCAGTTAAGAAGCTGCCAAACAGGGTTCACTATATAGGCTCGCACCCAATTGCCGGATCCGAGCAAAGGGGAATCGAATTTGCCAGAGATGATTTGTTCGAAGGGGCAATGTGCATTCTAACAACGACAAAAAAGACTGATCAGCAGGCGCTGCAAACACTGAAATATTTCTGGTCAAAACTCGGTTGCTCCGTGAAGTCAATGACACCGAAAGAACACGATAGAATTCTTGCATATGTAAGCCATCTACCGCATATAACTGCAACGGCATTAATCAACGCCAATAATAAAGAAGAGTTGAAATTTGCCGGAAAAGGATTTATAGATACATCGAGAATCGCATCGGGACCTGCTAATATATGGTCCGATGTACTATTGACAAATGTTAATAACACAACCAAAGGTATAGACAAAATCATCGCTGAAATGATGAAAATTAAAAAGGCGATAAAAAAAGAAAATAAACAACAAATCGAACAACTGCTTGAGAAGGCAAGGACGAAACGAGCGATACTCATAAAATACAAATATAAAAAGAAGGAACTAATATTGTGAAGAAGTGGCGAGTAGAGGTTTTTAATCGATCGGGTTTTTCCGACGTACATGGCAAGAGCATTCTGGAAGATATTAACGAACTGGGAATTAGCTCGGTACAAGCGGTTCAATCGGCTAAGGTCTTCCTTATCGACGCAGATTTCGATAAGAATTTTGCCGAGCGTGTGGCACACGAACTTCTGGCCGATCCGGTCTGTGAAGAATACTACATAGGCAGAAGCAGTGCGCCGGCAGGCCTGGCGAAAGCAACACTAATCGAAGTACACCTTAAAAGCGGGGTTACCGATCCGGTTGCAGAATCCGTAATGACGGCAATCGCCGATATGGGCGTTAAAGCCGACCATGTTCGAACCGCCCGAAAGTATGTCCTATTGGGCGAGATTACTCAAAAGCAGACAGATACAATCGCAAAGAAAATTTTATCGAACGATTGTATCGAAGATTGTGTCATAGGCAATGAAGCAGAACCACCAAGTCCACATCTCAAACCCTATGAATTGCAGATTGTAAACTGGCCCATATGCGAGCTTAATGATGACCAGTTGACAGCTCTGAGTAAAGAAAAGGACCTATTTTTGAATCTCGTCGAGATGCAGACCATTCAGAAATACTATCAGCAGCTCGGCAGAGAGCCCAGCGACGTTGAGTTGGAATCGATCGCACAGACATGGAGCGAGCACTGCGTGCATAAAACTCTCAAAAGCTCGGTTGATTTGTCAATCAACGGCGAACATGTGCATTTTGACGATTTGCTTAAAGAGACTGTTTTCAAAGCAACTAAACAACTTGATAAAGACTGGTGTATATCGGTGTTTGCCGATAACGCGGGCGTGATAGAATTCGATAAAGACTCGGCAATATGTTTCAAAGTTGAAACTCATAATCATCCATCGGCACTTGATCCTTACGGCGGAGCAGCTACAGGGATAGGCGGTGTAATTCGTGACCCGATGGGGACCGGCATGGGTGCCAGACCAATCGCAAATACGGATATATTTTGCTTCGGCGAACCGGACAAGAAAATTGACGAGATTCCGAAAGGAGTTTTGCATCCGAGAAGGATTATGAAAGGTGTTGTGGCGGGCGTTCGAGACTACGGCAACAGGATGGGGATTCCAACGGTCAACGGTGCGATTTACTTCGACGACAGATACATGGCCAATCCGTTAGTCTATTGCGGCAATATCGGTATAATGGACAAAGATAAGTGCTTCAAGAATCCTCAAAGCGGAAATCTTATCATTATGGTCGGCGGCCGGATAGGCAGAGACGGGATACACGGAGCCACCTTTTCAAGCGGCCAAATGACACACGAGCACGAAACAATCTTTTCACACGCAGTTCAAATCGGCAATCCGATAGTGGAAAAGAAAATGTTAGACGTATTGCTACAGGCCAACGAAGCTGGTTTATACGAAGCAATCACTGACTGCGGAGCCGGCGGTTTGAGCAGTGCGGTAGGAGAAATGGGCGAAGAGCTTGGAGCGGAAGTCGATTTGGGAAAATCGCCGTTAAAGTATGCCGGCCTTAACTATACGGAAATCTGGATTAGTGAAGCACAGGAAAGAATGGTAATAGCCGTAAAGCCGGAAAACCTGGAAGCGATAACAAAAATCTTCGACGACGAAAATGTTGAGTCAACAGTAATCGGTAAATTCACAGACGATAAAAAACTACGATTGCGATACAATGGCCAGCAGGTAGCTGAGTTGGATATGGAGTTCCTGCACAATGGCGTGCCAAAATACTCACGCAAAGCCGTCTGGAAAGGTCGTCAGCTAACCGAACCAAACATACCTGTAAAAGATAATTACAATAAAGAGCTTGAGCAAATCCTTTCGTCCTACAATGTCGCCAGCAAAGAATGGGTAATTCGCCAATATGACCATGAAGTGCAGGGAGGCTCGGTTATTAAACCATTAACGGGTGTGAACAATGACGGCCCGGGTGATGCAGCGGTGATACAACCAAAGTTCAATTCGGACAAAGGCCTTGCTATTAGCTGCGGAATGAATCCGCTTTACGGTGATATCGACCCTTACTGGATGGCACTATCTGGAATCGACGAGGCTGTTAGAAATCTAATTTGTGTAGGCGGGCGAGTTGACAGAATTGCCCTACTGGATAATTACTGCTGGGGCGATTGCACAAAGCCGGAAACGTTAGGCCCGTTAGTTAGAGCATCACAGGCCTGCTACGACGGGGCAATGGCATTCAAGGCACCGTTCATCTCCGGCAAGGATTCACTGAATAATGAATTCGCCTGCGAAGACGGGACACAGATATCCATACCATCGACACTCTTGATAAGTGCAATCTCAATAGTCAATGATATAAACAAGTGCGTAACGATGGACGCCAAAAGGGCCTCCAACCTGCTGTTTGTTGTCGGTGAAACGAAGAACGAATTAGGCGGCTCACATTATTATAAAATCAAAGGCCACCTCGGAGCCAACGTACCGACCTTAGATTTGGGGATGGCCCCTAAAATCGCCAAAAAGATTTCCGCGGCAATAGCAGAGGGTCTTTTAGTGAGTTGTCACGACTGCTCAGAAGGCGGGCTGGCTGTGGCACTGGCAGAGATGGCCTTTGCCGGTGGGCTCGGGATAGAAGCCGACCTGCGTGGTCTGCCGAGAAGCGAAGACTGCACTCGGACAGATGCTCAATTATTCAGTGAGTCGAACTCACGCTATATCGTAGAAATCGAACCGGAAAATTTTGATGCCTTTGCAAAGATGATGCTCAATTTACCGTTCGGCCAGATTGGGAAAGTAACACAGGAAAAAACGCTTATCATAAAAGCAGAAGACGGCAATATCATTATAGAATCTGATATAGATTCATTAAAGCAGGCCTGGCAAAAACCGTTAGCCTGGTAAGAAGTCTGTGGGATTTATCAAAGGAATTGAAAAGGTAAAAAATGACGGAAATTAAAGCGATAGTCCTGCGAGCAGCAGGTATAAACTGTGATATGGAAACAGAGCATGCACTCGAATTAGCGTGTGCACAAGCACAGCGTACACACATAAACAGGATAATCGAGGACAAAACTCTTCTGGACAAATACCATATAATTGTTTTTCCCGGTGGATTCAGCTATGGTGATGACGTGGCCGCTGGTAAAATCCTGGCAAACCAAATCAGGCATCACCTTTATGAACCACTGCGAAAATTCATCGACGAGGGAAAATTAGTTCTTGGAATCTGCAACGGATTTCAGGTTCTCGTTAAAACGGGAATTCTGCCGGGCAATAATTCGACCGACAATCAGCAAGAAGTTACAATTACCAATAACGACAGCGGCAAATTCGAGGACAGATGGGTGTATCTGGCCCCTCAAACAGATAAGTGTGTTTTCATCGAGTCGGGCAGGCAAATCTATCTTCCCGTAGCACATGCCGAGGGCAAGATTGTCACAAAAGATGATGCTGCATTGGACGAATTAAAGTCCGCCGGACACGTTGCTTTTAAGTACGTGGATGAAAACGGCAATGAAGGAGCTTATCCGATTAATCCAAACGGGTCAATGGACTCGATAGCCGGCCTGACGGACACAACCGGCCGGGTACTGGGGCTCATGCCGCACCCGGAAAGATTCGTAAGGCCGACGCACCATCCGCACTGGTCCCGTTTAAGAGAAAAGCCGGCAAACGACGGAATAACAATATTCAATAACGCCGTTAAATACATAAAGGAAAATTTCTGACCTCCTTTCGCTTCAGGACATCTGGATAAGTACAAAGTTCCAGATATGTGCATACCTACCATCCAGTTCCAGTGAATTTAAAAAGACTTGCAATTTGGAATCTGCCAGCACATTTTGAATGTAAGCAAATACATGCCGATGACTAAGTATATAACAGACAGTACATGAAAATTCTTTGGCGAGCAAAAAATATAAGAGAATTGATAGGCCGGCCTGAACAGCTACCCGGCCTGCTCAACAGTTGCCCGTGCCTTGGATTGGTTATCAGCAAATTCAAAAACTTCATTAAGGCCGGCCACAACAAAAATGCATTTGGTTACAGTGGCAACATTGCACAAAATAAGCTTATGTCCGGAATTCTGTAACATATTGTGCAATATTAACAGGTTGCTTATATTCGCAGAGTTGATTATCTCAACTCTGTTAAAATCAATTATGACGTCGCAGCTACCATTCTTGCTCACAGTTTCATTAACAGCTTTAAGCTGAGCAGCTATTTTTGGACTCTTGGAAGGCAGTTCAACGAGAAGAACATCTTTTGGTAGATTTTTAATTCCCATTTCTTGCTCTTTCTTTCCTTCGACGATGCTCAGGATGGTGGGCTCGTCGAACCATTAACATTATATATTTTCCACTACACTAAGGAATTGTATCGGAAGATATTTTGACCAAGTTAAATAAAAAATAAAAGATTGAGCCTATATGTGCCATATCTGAAACCCGGCAATCAAAGACATAAGCCTTTTAAGAGCAAGAACATATATCACATTGAGGCCCAAGTTATTGCCCGGGGATTGAGAAATATGGTTCCGATAATATCCACTGCAACCATATAACAGTCTGAGGCTCAGGATTGCCGTTAGAGACTATGTGCACCTGGAAATTATCGTCTGGCCAGTTCATTAAGCTCGTTCTTCAAAACCGACCATTATCAGGAATGTAGTTTAAGAGAAAATCAGGATAGTCGTTTAAGACATGCAACTGGAATTGTTCGTCGGGCCATTCAAGTTTTTCGGCTACGGCCTGCGGAAACTGCCATCCTAAGTCACTGTCCTGAATTAGCCGGACCTGGCTTCGCTCGGCAGCCATCGCCACGGCCTGTGGCATATCCAGATAACGCATCACGTTCAGAAATGTCGGGCCGTTAAGATGCGTGATGGGTAAATTCACAAGATCGAGGCTGGTAATGTCGGGCTCGAACAGCGAAGCATATAATGCGATTCCGGCCATTTTGTCCTTAGCTTGCAGAGACACTGGTGCCTCTCCCACTGTATCAATAGTACGTAAAGCCTGAATGGCACGCCTTACATCCCAGACCCGCATGCTGTCGGCTGTCTGGCCGAGCAGCATAAAACGCCGGCGGATTTGTACCTGCTTGCGTTCGTTGCTGTTCCAAGCATCAGGCCCGATTCCGCGAGGCGCCACGTAGGCCACTGCCCCTGTAAAAGTAAGCAATCTTTCACACATCCTCCTGTAGTTATTCATATCAGGTTTTTGATATTTCGATTTCTGATCGCTAAGCTCATCTTTAAAACCAAACCGCATGCAGTTCAGCCACTTTGTCCATCTTTGTTCATCAAGTACATTTAATCTAGCTACCTCAGGATTTTTGAGCCTAGCCTTGTGGGCCAAGTACAAACGCAGGCGAACATGAGGCTGACTCGTAAAATCATAAGCACTTAATTGAATGCCTTCACGTTCGACGGAAAATACGCATTTCATATCAAGCGGTACAACTTGAGACGGTCTCGGCCAGCCGCGAAATGACTTCTTACGAAGCATTTTCATCCAGGCTTTACGCTGCTTTTCCCATTGTGCGTCTGATTTAGGGACCATAGGCTCCTTAGCCGTCGGCACAAACGATTCCTGTATCTTCGTATTTTTTTCATCGGCAGGCAGCTCGTCGAAAACCTTCAACTGTTCCGGCTCGAAAAATGGCACCGCCGGAGTGTCAATCAAGGGATTTTCACCCTTCAGGAAACGATTAAACCACACAAAAGCATGTATTCGAAGTTCCTGTGTGTCTTTATGGGGACCTTCTGTAATTTGCAGGCCGAGCTTGTCATCCGCATCGTACAGTCTGTAGATCTCCCGTACCTTTTCGTGCACGCGAACAACACCATCGAGCGGGAAGATTGTATCCTTGTCGCTGTTGGAAATTAATAGAGGCCTCGGTGCAACTAAAGCTGCTACGATGGGATAATTCCATCGGTATGTGTTCACAATATACATACAGTCGCAGTGCCCCTCGACGCAGCCATCCACAACATGATTTTGAAGGTCGGTTATACCCGCTACAGGAACAGCAGCTTTGATTCTGTCATCCAGTGCAGCAATCCACCAGCTATACGCTCCGCCGCCGGAACGCCCCGTTACACCAATTCGGTTTTTGTCCACTTCCTTGCGAGTTTGAAGGTAATCCAGAGAACGGATGCAGTTCCACGCCTCGACGCCGGCGGATGTGTAGCCCCGGCTGTTCCACCACCACATATCGTACCGATACGTACCATGATGAATTGCTTCAATCTCGCCCATCTGGAGGGTATCGATAATCAGGCAGACATATCCGTGCCGTGCAAACCAGGCGGCATGTCGCTGATAGCTGACCTTATTTCCATAGCTTATATTATTTTTTTTGGTGGGTCCGTGACCACAGACATAAAGGATAGCCGGTGCCGGTTTTTCAATATTTCTTGGAACATACAGATTGCCGGTTACATAAAGCCCCGGCATAGATTGAAAATGAATATTTTCAACTATAAATTCTTCATGCTCAACAGTGCCGGTAATGACAGCTTTAAGATCAGTCTTTTCGGGCAGTGGATCAAGGCTGAGCATTTCAAATAGTTGTTTTCGATATTTCAGGCGTTTATTTTCCCAATCCTCAAGGCTCTTGATATTCCTTAGACATTTTTCGCTAAGCTTCATCGTCTGATCATGAAAATATTCAGCAAGCTGCTTGTCCCCCTGACTTTTTCCAATTACCAATCGATTGGCTGCGATGCATGGAACACAAAAAAACAACAACACAAAAGCAATACAAATAATACGCATGATTATAGTCGGATAGTGTCGCATAATATTTCTTTCTTTCGCTCGCTGGTATTTGTTTATTTGATGAGTCATTTTACCCTCTCCAAAAATCAAAAAGAGACATAAGAATTTCTCTCGAAAACAAGCAATAGTATAATCTATTTGCTCATAAACTGCCAGCGAATATTTCTCAGCGCTTATGGCATATTCAGGATGATAGCCATTTATGAAGATTTTCTTTTACAAAATCATCATCGGTAAGATGTGGATAGCTGGCTCTTATTCTATCGATCATCTCGGCCTGACCTTCTGAGAGTTGTTCGTCAGGATCGAGTGTTCCTATATGCTCTAAAAAACCCTGCTGCTTTAAGATGTAGGATATACCCGGAATGCATCCGGTGAAATGATTGTCTGCATCGAATATTGCCTTATTTGCCAGTGTCAACTGGTTTGCCAAAGTCAGCATGTCTTGAGGAATCGCTCTTTCAGATTCACAAATAGTCTTGATACGCGTTAGGTATTCAACCGCCCTTTTAGTCCAACATGCCCACTGACCCAACAGGCCTCCGACAATGCGAAGCGAGACCGGATGGCCATCAACATTAAACTCATATCTCGTGAGCAAATCGCAAATTATGTTATCGTCGTTGCCTGTATATAATGCAATCTCATCGGACCTGCCGGAATGAGCTACTGCTTCGAGTACATCGAGTGTTTGATATCGATTAAACGGAGCTATTTTTATCGCCTGAACATTCGGTATCTCAACGAACTTTCTCCAGAATTCCATAGGCAGCAACATTTCGCTTATAACTTCCTGAAGATAAAATCCCATAATCGGAATTACTTCAGCCACCTGTTTCGCATGATCTATCAGCTCATTAATCGATTTTCCCTTCAAAGCGGTTAGAGAAATAAGACCGATGTGATAGCCCGTCTCTACAGCAAGCTGAGCTTCTTTAACGGCATTTTTTGTATCACCTAATATACCAGCGATCATAATTGGTTCATCACAATCCGTTGACTCAGCAAATTTCCGCGATGTCTCTGCAGCCAGCTCCAGCACCGGCTTATACAAACCTACTTTGGGATCGTGGATAGCGAACTGAGTCGTATGCACGCCGACCGCCAGACCTCCCGCTCCGGAATCTATATAATACCGGGTCAAAGCCTTTTGAGACCGCTCGTCGATGTTCCCATCCTGCTTTAGAGCAAGCGGATGAGCAGGAATAACGTAACCCGAACATAACTTATCGATTATGTGTGAACTTAGCATTAAAGAAAGCCTTAGAATTTGCCGTTACGAATATCATATTTTGTCGGTTTGTTTAGAACTGTTTTGCCCGATGCAACCCACTTAACGATTAAAGAAATCATCTCACTTAACTCCGTCTGCGGTGAACCAAACTTATTGAAACACAAAGAAGCGTTTGAAAGCAGAGCGGTTTGCGCCTTCTGTGATAAAAATTTCGGTTTAATTTTCAATTCCTTGCCAATTTGCTCAGCTAATTGACGTACCAATAATGTATCCGGCCCTGTTACATTAAGAACCGCCGGTGGTGATTTTGCAAGACTGATAGAGCGAATGATATAATCGTTAGCATCCCTCTGCCAGATCAGATTAACCGCCCCCATTGTTAAATCGATAGGTTCATAATTGATAATCCTGCGGGCAAGATCAACGATAATACCGTACCGAGGCTCATTAGCATAATTTAGTCTTACTATAGTCACTGGCGTATTGTTCAGATGTGAGAAATACTCAAATATTCGTTCTCTGCCAAGGCACGACTGGGCATATTCTCCTATCGGTTCGGGAGCGGTATCTTCGGACGCACCTCCGCTATTGATCTCAACCAAAGGATAAACGTTCCCGGTTGAAAAAACCACAATGCGAGACTTCTTATACTGTTTTGCTATAAGACCCGGCAAAAAACTATTCATCGCCCATGTCAACGGCTGATTACCGGTTGCCCCGAACTTCATACCAGCCAAATAGAATACATTTTTCACATCGGGCAATTGCGAATAAAGTGACTCATCAAGCAAATCAATCTGAATGGTTTTAACACCCGAATCCTCTATTCTGTTTCGGACATTCTCATCGCTGAACCGGGAGACAGAATAAATATTTTTGCCACTCGACGCTTTTTTGAGCATCATAGAAAGAGTCGGTCCCATCTTGCCGCCGGCACCTAAAACAACGATGTCTCCATCCAGCCCAGCAACCATCTCTTTGGTCTCATCAGCAGGTTCGCTGAGAATATCTTCCAAAGCACGTTCGTCTAATTCAGATATATCTGTCATATATAAGGCTTCTCGTAAGTTACTGAAAACAAAGATCCTCGCTCAAAACGTTACAAGAGCAATAATCAAGTTAACTTTATCACAATCATACACAAGACCCGAATTGCCATAAATATAACGACCAGCAGGCCCATTCCGCCAAGAATATTGTGAATAAGCTTATTACGCCTTTCGCCCATAATATCTTTTCGGTTTGCAAGCCAAAGTATTGTAACTGCCATCAACGGATTACCGACAACCGTAAGGGCCTGGCCAAAAATAATCGCGTCAACCTTCTTGACTGGAGTATGCAGAACAATCATCGCTAATATCATACCGAACAGCAGAACCAAAACCGTAAAAAGCCGGGACCAACGATCGCTCAATCTGGCTGGTTTGCCGAGTCCGTCAGCTAAGATACTGCCGCCGATCATCGCATTAATAACAAAAGGATTCGTCGCTACAGCCAGCAATCCAACACAAAACAGTACGTGCGTAGCCGCATGAAGTAGAGGACGCAATTGAGTAGCTAATACGCTGATATCATTAGCAGGCTGACCACGAAGGACCGTACCGCTGGTCATCATAATAATCGCACTTACTCCCGTCAGGACAGCCACTCCCGTGATGGCGTCACCAATACCCCGGTCATATTCTCGAATTGTCCATCCTTTTTCTCTTACAAGGTTGCCCTGATATAATGCAGCGGCTACTGAAAAAGTCGTACCGAGCAACGCTCCAATAAGCAGCATAGGATCTGCAACGCCACTTTCGCTACGGCTCGGCAAACCTATTGATATGCCTTCCGGAAGGTGTGGGATTAAACCCTTGAACACCTCGCCTATGTCCGGACGTACCAGAAAGAGATTGGCCAAAAAGGATATTAATATCACCGCCACCATAACTTTCATAATCCGTTCCAATGCGTGATATACTTGTTTCAACGAAAAGACAAGAATGATGATTAATGCATTGAATACCAGCAGGACACCACTGTTAATAAGGCTCCTGGTTTTCTCGGTCATTTGCTGCGGATCACCAAAGAGACGTGCGACACCCAGAGCATCTACCGCGGCAGCAACAGCCAGATTATTTGCAAATTGAAAGGAAGTACAAATAAGGCAGAGTGTGATACCGACCACAGCGGCAGCAGGCCGGCCTAAACGATCAGCGACCAATGTGCAGGGTGTGGCGCCGCCAACAACGCCAATCCGCGCCCCCATGGTTACAAATGTGCCCATCAGCAGGCCGGTCATGATAAGCAGCCAGAGTAATTCATATCCATAATTGGCTCCGACATTGGAACTGATTAATAAACTTCCCGCTCCGAACACTACACATGCGGTAATAAGTGCCGGCCCAATCGACTGCCACCACGAAGGTCGTCGTTCTGAATTCGAATCTGCAAGTGACTCAGACATCAAATACCTCCCTGTAATCAGTATTTATGAGTTGATTCAGCAAATATCAAAACTAACATAGCGTTCATTTTTTTGAATATCAAGGTATTTTTTTTGAATACAGGCTTTTCTAAAGCGTTTTACCTAATACAGGGCTAATGATAATAAATGACGGAAAAACCTGTTTTTCAGACTGGAACTTTCGTTAATGTATGCAAAAGAAAGATTGATCAGTTGCTAAGTGAGTTTTTTTGTAAGTGCTACTGTTAAAATAGCTTCAAGATGAATTTTGAAAGCTTGAGTTTTCAAGACAAATTTGATAGACTATTTAGATGAATAGGCCCACGGAGGAACTAAGCTAAAGTATAAAATGCTTTATGAGAAATTTCAGATATAACAAAACGATTCCACTCATCTGGATTCTGTTGATCTCCTTCACTGGATCGGTAAGGGGTGACACGAAAGATATCCTTGGATCCTGGATGGGCACTCTCCACGTCGGCGACGTGGAGTTGGGCATTGCCTACACAATCGAAGAGGATCAGGACGGTTCCCTTAGTGCTACTATGCACAGCCTGGACGAGGTTGTTTACGACATCTTCGTCAATGAAATCCACTACGAAGACAATCAACTCACCCTGATTTGTGAAGCCGCTCAGTCGACCTATGAGGGACGACTTGTGAAAGGACGAGGTTCCGTTCATTTCGATGGCCAATGGAAGCAGGCAGGCATGAGCTTTGAACTGGACCTCAGACCAGTTGAAGATATCCCCAGGCCGACCCGTCCCCAGAACCCACAGCCCCCCTTTCCTTACGAAGAACAGGAGGTCGTTTTTGAAAACATCCCGGCGGGTATCCAGTTGGCGGGTACCCTCACAATTCCGGAAGGCACGGGACCGTTCCCGGTATTGGTCACGATCAGCGGCTCCGGATCACAAGACCGCAACAGCACGTTTTTCGAGCATAAGCCATTCTGGGTATTGGCCGATTATCTTACCCGATTGGGTATGGTCGTCCTGCGCTTTGACGATCGTGGCGTCGGAGGTTCAACCAATTCGGAAACCGAAGCAACCACTGCAGACCTTGCCGGCGACGTCCAGGCTGCGGTCTCATTCCTGATGGACCATCCGGACATAGATCCTAATCGTATTGGATTGATCGGCCACAGTGAAGGCGGAATCATTGCGCCAATGGTCGCGACTGGAAATGAAAACATCGCACTAATCGTTTTGCTGGCCGGCCCTGGACTGCCAGGTTCGCAGATCCTGCTCGATCAGAACGAGGATATCTTTCGAGCGAATGGTGCTCCTGAGTCCGTTATTGAACTCCGATTGACATACCTGAGTCGGGTCTTTGAGATACTGCAAGACTATCCGGATGATGCAGAAGCCAAAGAGAAGATCAGGGAAGCATTTACCCAAACCTATGGACAGAGTCTCTCTCAGGATGAACTGAACACCGAAGCCGAAGCCTGGACTTCCCCATGGATACGTTTTTTCATATTGTACGATCCCGGACCCACGCTGGCACAAGTTACCTGCCCGATACTGGCTTTATTCTGTGAGCGGGACATTCAGGTCGATGTGAACCAGAACCTGCCCGTTATGGAATCCATCCTCACCCAGGCAGCTCATACCGATTATCTAATTCAAGAGCTGCCCGAGTTGAACCACCTCTTTCAAACCGCACAGACCGGCGTAATAGAGGAATACGCTCAGATTGAAGAGACCTTTTCACCAACGGCCCTGGATGTCATCGGGGCATGGATTTCGGAGAGGTTCTTCGTCGATATCGAGCAATGATCCGGTTGTACCGGCGTCTTTGCTTAGGCTCTGCCGGCAATCCAGGCCAATCCATATTTGGTCCATCGGCACTAATATTGCTTGAGAAATATAAGCAGCTTGTTACAATCCCGTCATGAAAAGACTATATTGGACAAATCCCGAGCTTTTCGAAACCGAAGTTGAAGTTAAAACAATAGCCGACTGCAAAGTTACTACCGACCCAGTCATATTCCATCCTGATGAAGGCGGTCAGCCCGCCGACACAGGTTCAATCGAGAAGGCCAATGTTAAAAACGTTAAAATCATAAATGGCCAGATAGTTCACACACTCGATAAACCACTTGGAGACGGTAAATACCTTGCCCGCATAAACAAGCAGCATAGGCTCTATACGGCTACCCAGCATACCGCTCAGCACATTATTTCAGGAATTGCAGAAAAACAATTCGACCTCGAAACAACTGGCGTTCATATTGGATTGGACAGATGCACCGTTGATTTCGACAAGAAGATCGATTGGGAGACTATAAACAACATTGAGCAGCAATCGACGGAAGTCGTCACTCTCAACATTCCGGTTGAAACCGTGTTTAACGACACAGATGTTCGAATAAGGAGTAGCTCCAAAGAAATAGAATCCGACACGATACGTGTGGTGAAGATTGGTAATTACGATAAATCAGCTTGTTGCGGTGCTCATCTGAAGTTAACGGGTCAAATTGGAATCATCAGAATATTCGATATCGAGAGCAAGAAACAGGGAGTTAGAATATTTTTCCTTGCCGGGACAAAAGCCCTTGAATATTCACAGACTGAGACATCTATCTTAAGAGAGCTTAGAAAATCAGCAGGTTGTTCATCATCCGAGCTTCAAACAATCTTCGAGAAAGCCCTGGAGAATTCAAAAGAATCCGCCAAAGAAATAAACAGGTTATGGTCTCAGATGCTGCCGGATATTGCAAAGTCAGCCAAAGTAACCGAATTCGAATCAAAAAATATCGGCATCCAGGTTGTCAACATTCCCAGGCAGTTAATAACAAAACTCGCAGGCATGATGGCAGAAATATTTGACGGAGCCGGGATTGTTGTTAGTGATACAAATATTGCAATAAGCTCCAAAAATATAAATGCAAATGACCTGCTCGGAAAGATTCAAGATGCCATCGGATGCAAAGGCGGCGGTTCGCCTAAAGCGGCTAATGGAAAGTTAAACAAAACAGTAACAACCGATGAGCTTATATCGATTCTAAGTCACTTATAAAAAGAGTAGAACACTCAGAGAGTAAATGCTTGAAATATCCTGAAAGGAAAAACATATGAGAAAGCTATTTAGATTCCTATTACTATGTGTAATTGTTGTCTTTGCTACCATATCATCAATCCAATGCACAACCTTTTCAAATAGCACTTCACAGACTTATGATATAGTTATTTATGGTGGTACCTCTGCAGGCGTTGCGACTGCTGTCCAGGCTAAACGTATGGGCAAAACCGTCGTCATCGTATGTCCGGAAAAACACCTTGGCGGGCTAACTGCCGGCGGACTGACATGGACAGACTCCGGTCGCAAAGAAGCCGTTGGCGGTATCGCAAGAGAATTCTATGGCCGCATGAAGAAACATTACGATAAACCAGAGTCCTGGATTTATCAAAAACCTGAAGAATATTCCCGGTACCGCCCTGATGACGATGCAATGTGGGTCTTCGAACCACACGTAGCGGAGCAGGGTTTCGAAGAACTTGTGGCAGAATATAAGATTCCTGTCTATCGAAACGAGTGGCTTAAATGCAAAGGCGGTGTCAAAAAAGATGGTCAACGCATCACCTCTATCACTATGCTCGACGGCAAAACATATCGCGGCAGGATATTTATCGACGCAACGTATGAAGGCGACCTTATGGCAACCGCTGGTGTGAGCTATCATGTCGGCCGTGAGGGCAATGACGTTTATGGCGAAACTCTAAACGGCGTCCAAACACAAAATGCAACAAGTCATCAATTCACAAAGTCCGTCGATCCGTACGTTAAACCCGGCGATCCTGACAGTGGATTATTACCACTAATCCATTCCGGCTCCCCTGGAATAGAAGGCAGCGGTGATAAACGTATTCAGGCTTATAACTTTCGTATGTGCCTGACCAAAGTGACCGAGAATCGTGTGCCTTTCCCCAAACCGGACAATTACGATCCGATGCAGTACGAGCTGCTTGCACGATACCTTGATAAGGGCTGGCGAGCCATATTCGCAAAGTTTGACCCTGCACCAAACAACAAAACCGACACAAATAATCATGGCGCCTTTTCAACCGACAATATCGGCATGAATTATGACTACCCTGAGGCCACATACAAGCGGCGAAAAGAAATCCTCAAAGAGCACGAGGACTATCAGAAAGGTTTAATGTGGTTTCTCGCATACGACCCGCGGGTCCCCAAGGATGTACGCAAAAAAGCGAGCCAGTGGGGCCTTGCAAAGGACGAATTCAAAGACAATGGTCACTGGCCTCATCAAATTTATGTCCGTGAGTCAAGGAGAATGATTGGTGATTTCGTTACGACCGAACTGCATCTGCGAAAAATAAAACCGACACCGAAACCGATAGGCATGGGCTCCTATAATATGGACTCACACAATGTCCAGCGCTATGTCGATGAAAACGGCCACGCACGCAATGAGGGAGATATCCAGATCAATCCCGGTGGACCTTACCCGATTTCTTATGGCGCAATTGTACCAAAGGCTTCCGAGTGCACAAATCTGCTCGTGCCGGTCTGCGTTTCCTCGTCGCACATCGCCTACGGATCAATTCGCATGGAGCCTGTCTTTATGATTCTCGGTCAGTCCGCCGCCACAGCCGCAACACTTGCCATAGATATCAGTATAGACGTACAGAATGTCGATTACTCTAAATTGCGATCGCGACTGCTTGCCGATGGTCAGATACTGAATCTTCGTTAACTGATGAAAAAGAGATGGTATGTTGGGCGAAAATGTATATGTTTTGACAAAACTGTTTTACCTGTCTCGTCTCTCAGCTCTTAATACTTTAACAGTAGGCAAATCATTTTCAATAAACGCACGGTGGTAACATTCAATCCTTCCATCCTCGCCACCCAGAAACAAATCGAGCCACCCATCCTCGTCAAAATCGACAACCACAGGCGTAGTACTATGTTCACTGCTAATAGCGATTCTTCTTTTTATTAATTCACCCCGCCATGTGAAAACTGCCTCTCCAACAGACCCTGTATTCTCATACCATCCAACATTTTTCACTTTCTTCAATAAGGCCGGGGCCGGGCCGAAAAGATGATGCGCATTGTGAATTATATCCGGATCCCCGTCGTTGTCCCAATCCACAACAATAATCCTCGCTCTCCCTGAATGACCACCGGCATGTTCTGATATACGAATCGGATCACCACTGTTATTTCTGAAAATGCGTTGGCCGGACCTTAACCATTTTTCTCCATTTTTCAAAAATGCTTCATAGTAAGCCAGATAGCCTTCGTGGTCCACCGTTACATAATCTGTGAAGCCATCCTCATTCCAATCAACCGCCGCCGGTCGACAACGCCATTGTGTAACCAATTCCGTCGGTCCGGGCTGCCTCCATAACCACTCTGGTTTAGGTGGTTTACCCAACCAGTCCACTAATAATGATTTCCCTGCTGCCAACCTCGGATTCTTCCTGCTTCCGATATTCTCATAGAAGTAATGTTCCCCCCTGACATCTGAAAGTAACAGATCGAGGTCACCATCTTCATCCCAGTCCACGACTTCCGGCATAGTATAGCCATACTTTGCCTCATCCGGCCCCTGTATCGAACCGGAGTTACCGGCTAATACACGTATTTCCGTGCCATTTGCTTCCAACCTTCTGCCCAGGACATATGAAAATCCGTCCGGCCTTTCACTTATATTCTTGAAATACTCAACAAAACCTGAGGAATTCCCAACCAAAAGGTCTATATCACCATCGCCATCCCAGTCGCACGATACTGGCACCGATAAGCAGCCGGCATCTATCTCGGCATCCCACTGCAAAAGAAATCGCTCATCGCTCAATTTCCCCCCTGCCAAATGCTCTATCCAGGTCGGCCGTCCATCTTCATTACCAAGTAAAATATCCAAATCTCCATCACTATCCATATCTGCCAGATATGGACGAACATAAATACTAAAGGGACTTTTATCTTCCGCAGTCTTTAGCGAAACTGCCTGCGCCAACTCAGCTTTCCCTTCTTTGCTGACGTTCTCAAAATACAGCAGCTCAAACGAATTACCAGCCATCAAGTCATCATCGCCATCTGCATCCCAGTCTCCGAAACTTATGCTGACATCACCGTACAATTCGATAGGCACCTCATTAACTATCACCGCGACCGCTTCTGCAAAGGCCGGGATTTTTGCTGAACCGATGTTCTTATGAAAAACAATGCCGCTGCGAAGATTCTCCCCCAGCCAGACACCAAGAGGCGAAAACGGCGGATTCATCCTGTCCCAGGCCGCTTCTGATGGATAATAATTCCGTGACAACCGACGAACCGCGAGCATATCTCGTAATCCATCGCCATCCCAATCAATATAAATCCCGTCGGCCATACCATGCTTTGGCAATGCCATAAAATCTTTCAGCTCAAAGCCTTCGTCTTTACGAATCAGCTTATAAACGCGATTTTCAATCAGCAGTTCAACTTGTCCGTCCTCATCCCAGTCTATTGGTTGAAATTTTTCTTTAACCGGATGTACTCTTTGGCCCGAAGCAAACCACGGTCGCCCACCTTTACCTCTATTCTCAAAATAATAAATCCCCCCCTTCTCAACTGTTCCTGAATACGCTACAAACAGGTCACTGTCACCGTCACGGTCGACATCAACAGCAGCAACCATTTCATTGTATCCCCCACTAATAGGACCAAGAATATGGCGCTGACCAATCGAAAGAAAATCGCCGTCCCCCACTACAGGCATTTCCGTCATCAACTCTACATCGTAGTTTCCTTTTTCAGAAAAATATATCGCGAATCGATGAATCCCACTTATATTCATCCGCCAACTAACGGTCAAACGAATCGGAAAGCCATCCTTACGAATACGACAAGGGATGTAAAGCCTCTTTTGGCTCTTCTTCTCGGAGTCACAGAGCAGCGCCTGTCCTCGTGCGTCATAGGCCACCACATGAATGCTATTTAGATCTATCTTCCCCGCCGTAAAATCAAGTGTTTTTTCAATCTCCCGTAAATCCATTTCTACGCTCACGGGCGTAGTTTTCCATGGCAATTGTCCGGGCGTAACCGACACTATAAGGCGATATTCATTTGCATCTATCCAGCGAAATCCTTCGGCCGCATTGCACCTCACCGAAAAAGCAAAACAAACAAGAACTATTAATTCTATCGTGACTGCGGAAATTCCTTTTCGCCAAATATTGTACATAAGTGACTCTATGATTTTATGTCGATATGCTTTCCTAAAGTCACGCCGGATAAGCTTTTAATTTTACTTAACTTTATTTAACAACACTCTGTGCAAACATACTTCACATTGGAGAAGTATTTCCTAAAGCAATTTCTCCCGCTTCTTCTCTGATGACCTCGATAAAGTTGATAATTGGGGCCTGATTCATCTGTGGATTAGTTGACTTGGGAAGTAGTTCAAGAACGAGAACGTCTTCGGCCTTGATGCCTTTAAATTCTTTTATAACAGATCTGTTGATTCGGCCTGCAGTTTTTAGGATATCAAAGCTTTCCAATACCACTTTGTCCTGAAGTTTGATATCAAAGACACGCCGACCTTCTTTGTCATCCGGCGTAGCATTAAATCCAAGGCGGACAGTGTACATCGCAGCTTTTTGTCCTGCAGCATCATCAGTCAGCGGTACTTCACAGCGTGTCATACCCTGACAGCCGGATGTGAACAGCCATGGTTTGTCAGTCCCAGCTATATAAACATCTTTGAAGTCACGACTGAAATATCCCATTCCCGGCAGAATTTGGGCATTAAGATCAAACTTAACGCCGTAATTGGGGAAGTGATTATACGAATCGGTTTTCGGATTTGGATAACCGAACCATACAGTTCCCTCATCATCCTTCATGTCCGCTGAGGCACCGAAATTAACGGCAAAACGCTTAACAGGGCTGAGCTTGCCGGGTGTAACATAAACAGCCCATGGCTGAGTTCTGTTTGGTTTGCGTTTTAATGCCAATGAGCAGCGGACCGGATATGAGCATGTGCAGCCGGCCGCCGCCTCCTGGGAAAGCAATAAACCGCCTGCTAGTATAACACTAATGGCACAGCCTGGTCGATAGGCACCAAAGATAGTGACTCCGTCGTCTCTCTCCAGATCATAAAACGCCGTGCAGGCCGAGCGATAGAATAGCCCCTTCGCTGAAGCAGCAGTGATACCGCAGGTATGACCGGGTCGCAAAAACTCCCAGGGTACCTGCTCACCCGTAATTGGATGATCTCGCATGACGATCTCACCGGTCATAAGTTCACAGGCTTGAGGCTCCAGGATGATTTTTTCTGCAACAATGACCGGCCTTGTGCGGTAGTTCAGAGCACGAGACCAAACCATATCGCCTTTTTCAGCGGATAACGCCGTGATTCGACGCCATTTCATACCACCTTCTCTGAATCTCCATGCATCGTGGTTGCCGTGATTGCCGAAAAACAGGAGCAATCCCCTGCTAAAGGCAGCTCCCATTTTATCACCGCAGCATCCCGTCAAATCGACCGGCCGTCTCCAGATTAACTCGCCCGTTTTTGCATCGAGAGCATAAACATTCCTTACATCGGCATCATCATAAGTCAAGCTTCCTTCGGGATACTCCTCGCTGAAAAGCTCGGCCTCAAGGGACTTAATCAGATATTCAACCTGAACTTTTTGCGGGTAAGATTTGTTATTCTTCAACTTCTCAGCTAAAAACTTTTTCTTTTCTCTTAACTCTTCAAGAACTCCGGCTCTTTCTTTATATACACCCTCTTTTGTCAGTTTTAGCCTTCTCTTCAGGGCCTGGCTTCTTTGGCCATCTGATATTCCGCTGTCGGCATAAAAGATTTTGCCATCTCCGAGTGTGATTGTTATGTTAGCAATCTTTTTCCCGTCACGTTTCCAAAGCAATTCGCCAGTTTCCGTATCCTTGGCGAATATCCTGTCGCTCACCATTAAATTATCTGTCACTGCATTCGTCTGGAGGAATTCCCCTCCTCGAGCAAAAGATGTCATTGAGCTGTACATAGCACCCGACCTTTGTGCCGCCATCAGCAAATCCTTTGGTTCAGAATATTGCTTTTTGTAATACTCATACCGTTCCCTGTACTCTTCGGCGACATCCTCAATATTCTTCCATTTCCCATTTTCTACAAAGCGCTTCAAAACAGCACCGTAATCTTCATCCATAGCTGTGGCACACGAGCCGTAGAGAATATTACCGATAACTGATATATAACCCCATCTGCGTGGAGACCCATCAGAAGAAGGTGGAATTTTATATTCATTCATTGTCCGTCCTGTCGCAGGATCCAGGCGGTAGCATTTGTCATGTGAAGCAATATAAAGACCGTTCTCCGTTACGGCCAGATTTCCAGAATCGGCCTTGATTTTCACGCGTACCGCTCCCGGAATTTCCCTTTTCCACAGCAGGGCTCCATTGAACGCATCAACAGCCATGATTAGCTCTTCACCCTGCATAAATAGTCGACCGTCCATTGAGACCGGACTTTGAGCGCGAGCATGGCGCTCAGTCATTCCCTGTGGGCCCGGCTCCCCATACCAGAGAACTCCCAAAGGACCATAAACCAATTCATCGTCTGAACAGGCTGTGTTTTGTGGATCACCGTATTGCTGTTTCCAGGCGCCGGCACCTTCCAGAGCTCCACGGACGTATTTTCTCCAGACAACATCTCCATCGCGATGAAAACTCAGGCAAGCCACGCCTCCCCACGGGCGAAGTATTCGCTGCCCTTCTTCTGTAGTACCGGTTGTATTGCCCGAGATGAGCATCTCGTCGGAAACAATCAGATTAGCGAAATAATCCGGCAGTGACTCCATATCCCAGGGCTCAACCACAACTTGCTTTCCCAGCAAGCCGGCGGCATCAAGATATTTTCGGGCAGAGGACAGTTTTTCCGGATCTTTTTCCAGACCGACTATTTTCAATTCTGTCCTTTTAGCCAATTCATAAGCAAGTCGCCCCTGGTTACAGTCCAGCATCAAAGCATATCCCTTATTTATGCCGCTTTCGGCTAAGATTTTTTCCGCGGCGGCCTCGTATGTTTCGGTAAGTGAATCGTTAGGAAAGGGATTAGACTGTATTTTCTGTTTGATTTCTTTGGTCTCATCAACTTCTGTCTCGCTGAAACAGTAAACAGGGCCTTTGTCGCTGCTTACAATCAGATGACCGCCGGAGGCAGCCAATCCGACCGCAGCACCATTCACATCACTCTTCCACATTTCTCTGCCGCTTTTCGAATCAATACCAACTACAAATCCTTCACCCCCAGCGAAAACAACATTACCGGCCAATATTATCGAGCGAAGCCCACGTTTTGCATAGTGCCACTCATAGCTTGAATCTTTTAATCGCTTTTCTTCAGTAGCCATAGAAGCGTCTTTGCGGAGTAGTTCATCAATTTCCCTTGTTATTTTTACTCCGGTCTTATCACTTGCTGATTCAAGTTGACTCTTCAAATTTGAAAGCTGGATTGTCAGTTTTTTACGTTCACTTGCCAGTCTGTCAGCTTGTCCTACAGCCCTGTTGTACCTTGGCCGGTTAATAGCATAAATCCTGTCCTTGGCTAATACATACGACACCTCACGGGTGAGAACCATATCAATCCCGGGAAACCAGGCAAAAGCCTCCCCTTCTCGTCTTCCGGTTTTCGCATCGTATGTGACTTTGTGAGGAATGCCGGAATAATCGTCGCCGGAGATAAGCTTGTCATTATCTATCAGCGCCCACGTTCCTCCACGCTTGCCGCCGGGAGAAGCACAGAAAAGGAATTTCCCGGTTTGGCGATCAAAGGCAGCCGGCATAGACCGGCCGGAAGGAACGTAAAGGACATCCTGAGACGCAACCAGATACCCATGCGGCGATATCCCGCCGAACTCCAGCTCGTGTGCACGGTCACCTATAGTATCGTTTCGCCATGCTACCGAACCATCCTCAGCACTGAGAGCACAAATGTATAATCCTTCATAAGGAAAAACACCTGCCGCAAAATAAACAATCCCCTTATCAGCGAGAACACTCGTCCTCACTGGCCAGAGAGATATCATTCTGCCGTTGCCAATGACCTTTTCATCACTGGGTCCGGCTCGATATTTCCATTTAAGTGAGCCGTCTTCGGCATCAAGACAATATACATAACCATCATCAGAACCGACATAAACACTGCCATTATAAACAGTCGGGGCAAAACGAACCGGCCCCTGGGTAAAATATTCCCAGCGTATCTTGCCTTTATTAGAATCGATTGAATAAACCTTGTTTGTAATACTGCAGCCAAAATAAACATTGTTGTCAGATATTACGACGTGATACGCATTATCGTTATGCATTCTCGGCAACTCTTCCGCAGGCATCGGCCAGGCGGGTTTGGGTTGATGGGTGGGAATATATTTCCATTGCAGGAAAAGCTTCGGGCCAACGGTTTCAGGGGTCATCCCGCTTCGTGTTATTTCAGATCGGTAAGTACCCCAATCCCTTGCGATACTAACGTCACAAAAAACAAATAAAATAAGAAAAGTGAAAATAGAAATAAGAGTACGAAAACACACTAATTCATGGCCAGTATTTCTCGTTGCGATTTGCTGTTTCATTTGGATATCTCCTCTTAGATTGATAATAGATGTTTGACCTTTCATATCAAGTCAGCTTACTTACGATCAGGTTGAATTGCATTATAATTAAATCTGCCGCTACAGTCCAGTATTTTAAGTGGTTAAATCATATACAGCTAAAGTAGCAGTTTAATACTAAACACTACACTGTTTCCTTGCAAAGCATAATAAATACAATATACTTGTCAGGATATTAACCTTGTTATATGTATGAGGAGTAAATGATGAACTACAAAGCAAAATTTACTATTATCGCTATCTTAATCCTAACGCCAATGACTACGATTTCTGCATCAGGTGACAGAAATAGTTTAATCCCCAGGCTTATGGAGCAGCCGGGCATTGTAGAGGCACAGTTTCTCTTCGAGAAGGCATCATTTCGATCATGCCACGCCTCAACCATAGTAGAAACACAAGACAACTTCATCTCATCTTATTTCGCAGGGACCGACGAAGGTAATAATGACGTCGGGATATGGATTAGTATAAAGCCAAAAGATAGTTCCACCTGGCTGCAACCGGTCGAGGTTGCAGACGGGATTCAATTCAACAGTATTCCTACAAATAAGCAAGTGCGACATCCCTGCTGGAATCCTGTATTGTTTCAAGCCGATAATGGACGGCATCTTTTATTTTATAAGGTCGGGCCAAAACCGGCAAACTGGTGGGGAATGCTGATAGTATCGAACAACCAGGGTAAAACATGGTCCGAACCACAACGGCTGCCTGAAGGTATCCTCGGGCCTGTCAGGGCCAAACCTGTAAAACTCCCTGATGGAACGCTGCTTTGCGGTTCCAGCACGGAAAACAAAGGATGGCGAGTGCATATGGAAATAACTCCGGACCTCGGCAAAACCTGGAGCAGAACAGAAGCACTTAATAATGGTAAGGATTTTCCCGTTATTCAGCCGACCATACTCACTTATCCGGATGGAAAGCTCCAGATTCTTTGCCGCAGTCGCGGGAACCTGCGTCAATCGTGGTCAACCGATGGAGGAAAAACCTGGAGTCCATTAGTACTATCGATACTGCCAAACCCGAGCGCTGGTATCGATGCTGTAACTCTGAAAAATGGGCGGCAACTACTGGTATATAACCACTCTACAAAAGGAAGGGACCAATTGAATGTGGCGGTCTCGACCGATGGTAAGAACTGGAAGGCGGCACTGAAACTTGAGGACGAAAACACTATTGGCGGAAAAAGGGCCTACGGCGCCTACCCTGCAGCAATCCAGGCCTCTGACGGCCTTGTTCATATTACCTATACGTGGAGACGCGAAAAGATAAACTACGTGGTCATTGACCCGAGCAGGCTGGAATTGCGTGATATGCCAGACGGAAAGTGGCCCAAGTAGGAAGTAATCAGCTAATATGAATAAGTAGTTAATTATGCAATAAGCCACTACATTAAATGTCCGGTTCTTTCATCATTACAGTTCAAGTAACATTTAATAAACTTAAGAAGCAGGTAAAGATATGGATCAACTATTTTCCACAAAAATCACATTATTGCTTTCTGTTATTTTTCACATCACCTTTATCTCATTTTTCCCGACATCACTGGTGAAAGCAGAATCAGAAAAAATGAATGTCGCACCTAATAATTCATTTGAAAACGATTTAACAAAAATCAAAACGAATCTTTGTAATTTCGGCGGATGGTTCCCGATAGGTGTTGTAACAGAAGACAGCAAAAGTGAAATAAGAATTGTAGAAGATACCGTTCATACGGGAACGAAATCGTTGCGAGTAACACCTAATTCAAATGTTTTGAAGGGAATGATATACTACAGCCAATATAATGCCGGCGAGGAGGTCAGAAATAATATCACTAATGTGGGCGTCAGCGGCGCAAGAACAATCGCCTTGCGTTTAGACCAGGACATATTTTCCTGCGATGCATCTGTTTGGGTAAAGAAAGCACCCGATCAAGAGATCACCCTTAAGGCGATTTGGTACACCCGCCGAAACCGTACTCCGTTTATTAAGATAGCCGAACAAGCAGTTAGTCAGCCGGTCGAAAGTGAAAATGGCTGGTACAAATATTCTCTGCATGCCGCACGTTGCCACACCGCCCGGCAGGTTCAAATTGCCGTCGAAACAATAAACAATAAACCATTTTATATCGATGATGCAGAAATCTACCTTAATCGTAACCCACATGTTGATATATTAGTTGACCAGCTTGGTTACGAAATAAAATCAAATGCAAAGGGCATTATACTTCAATCGTCTATGTTGCTGCGCCAATCTCCAGAGCAATTTTCACTGATAAATCTTGAAAATAATACGAAAGTATTTGCTGGAAAGTGGAAAGAGCTTGACTATTTTCGCCAATGGGATTTGTACCACTGGGAAGGAGATTTCTCGGTCTTTAAGACACCGGGTCGTTATGTTGTTGAAACTGTAATTAACAGAAAAGCTTATTATTCACCGCCTTTTGAAATTCGTAACAATCTATTGGTTTCAAAAACAAGTGAAAAAGCTTATCGATTCTTTTATTATCAGCGATGCGGCATGTCTATTCCTTCTTTTCATGGGGCCTGTCACCTCGACGATGCCCGGATGCCTGACGGAAGCAATGAAGACTTAGCAGGCGGCTGGCACGATGCAGGTGATTATAATAAATACAACGGCTACACACCTGAATCCGTTTATGCTCTTGCTTTTGCTTACGATAAACGTCCTGATTTTTTTGATAGTTTTGACCAGGACAAAAACGGCACGGCAGATATTTTAGATGAAGCTGTCTGGGGAGCCGAGTTCTTAGAAAAATGTATAAACCCCGAAACTCTGGATATGATAGCAACAATCAGCTCAGGCTATGACTATTGGGGTAAGCCGGAAAAAGAAACTGACAATTTACCCGGCACCGGCGACGAACGCCGCGTTCGTGATAACAGGGTAAATGCTTCCGCCTGTATGCCCGGCTTCGCACTACTGGGAAAATCCATACCAAAATACCTCGCCATGGCCGAACGTATCTACCAAAAACACGGTGGTAATATGCCGGTAATCCTTGCCCTTTATAGTGCAACACAGAAGCAGGTATATCGTGATGCGGCCAGGAAGCGAGCGGAAACGCTGTTACCAAAGGATAAAATAAACACCTCAGGTTTTCGTGAATTAGCTGAATATGCGATTGCTTTTCCAAAAGATAAGCTGGTCTCTAAAATAAAATCAGTTGCAAAAATGCGATTAGAAGAACTCAGGATTATCTGCAATAATCCTTTCAAAATCACGAGACGCAGGGACGATGATGGCAGTCTTATATTCTTTCTTCATTATCGAGATGTTAATAATTGGTACGTCGGCGAGAGCCGTGAACTTTTAGATACGGCTTACGAGGGCATTTTATTGGAAAAACTTGGTTTTACAGAAGGCCGCATAATTGCAGAAAATCAGGTACACTGGATTCTGGGCAAAAATCCTTATGGCGTCTCCACAATGGAAGGCATCGGGAGCGTCTTTGTCCCTCAGTATCATCATCGGTATAACGCTATCCCAGGGAATCCTCGCGGCGCTGTGCCGGGAGCTATTGTCAACGGCATCACCAGAGCATGGCCAGACCATGATCGTCCCTGGCTGGATATGCACCCGGAACCAAATGCGGATTACCAGACCAACGAGCCCTGGCTGCCGCATAATAATCGCTGGCTGTTTCTTGTCGCAATCTGGCGAGCGCCTATATTGTCCAGTGGTTAATGCTCTATAGTTATTATGGTTTATCCCACTATCAGATGGATATGAGAAGGAATAGAAATAAAAATAATATTAAAAAATCATAAGAAAAAACCAAACCGTAACAAAACGGTAACATTTGGTTGGCATAATGCTTGATATTAAGATGAAACACTAATAATTTTGTTAGATGTTTAGGAGATACAGCATGTCCAGGAAACTCATACTCGCACTGGCCTTAACGTTATCAGCTTTTGTGTCGTTCACCTCAGCAGTGGGACAAACCTTGCCCCCTGCGATCCAATGGATTCCAGAAGATGCGATAATCGTGCTGGAAGTAACCAGGCCGAAAGCACTGCTCGAAGCATTTTGTAATGATGAAGCAACCGCGGCTATAACGGCATTACCACTTTACAAACAACAAGCATCGAATCCAAAGGTCCAGGAATTCTTTAATATAATCAGCTTTATTGAGACCACGTTAGATACAAACTGGCGAACAGCGATTGAGAAACTAACGGGAGCCGGCATTACACTCGCGGTGTGTCCTGAAGATACGGTGTTTTTGATTATCGACGCTGAGGATGAGCAGATGCTGGAGCGGTTTCATGAGTTTTTCATCAATGTTGCTCGATCCGAGGCTGAAAAAAAGGGCAAATATAATATAGTAAAATCCAAAGAGTATGATGGCCTTACTGCATGGACGTTCGATGGAAAAGAAGCACACACGATAATCGGTAAGCGGCTTGTCCTTGCTAACAAGTCAGAGAGGCTTAAAAATATCCTGCAGAATCGTTCACAAACGAACAACGCGAGTGTAGCGGCAAATCCCGCTTACCAAGCCGCAAAACGAACTGTGGGGACTGATGCAGTTGCTAAAGTCTTTGTCAATCTCAAACCCCTGATGGGTATCCCACAAATCGCCAAGATTTTCAACCAGCAGAACGAAAATCCTCTTGCGGCACTGGCTTTTGCGGGAATTTTAGAAGCAACACGCGATTCGAATTGGCTGGCATTGGGATTACACATTGAAGATAACACGTTGGTCTTTCGGGCTTCCGTTGACAGCAAGACAATATCTGCGACAAGTCCCGCCGCGTTTGCCCTGCCAAAAAAGCCGGGCGAAGGTGTTTTTCCAAACCTGTCAGTACCGCGTCGAATTGCCGCATTAAGTTTTTATCGCGATCTTCATCAATTCTACTCCGCCAAGGATGAACTCTTCCCCGAGCGCACATCAGGATTGATTTTTTTCGAGAACATGATGGGCATCTTCTTCAGCGGACGTGACTTGACAAACGAGGTTCTGGCAGAAACCAAACCGGAAATTCGCTTTGTGGTGGCCGAGCAGAAGTTCGACTCCGCAATAGGTACACCGCAGATTCAGCTCCCGGCCTTTGCCGTCATCCTGCGGCTTCAGAATCCCGAGCAGTTCAATGAAGTAGCGGAAGAAGCGTGGCAAAAGGCACTGGGTCTTATAAACTTCACCCGCGGCCAGCAGGCAATGCAGGGATTGATTATAGACCGCACAGTCCACGGAGGAACAAAGTTCTCAATGGCTTACTTTTCCACATCCGGGCTCGACGAGAAAAATAATTTGGAACAGCGATTCAATATCCGCCCTTCTCTGGCTATGCCGGGTGAATACCTGATTCTAAGTTCTACTGATGATTTAGCCCGAGACCTTATCGATTCCTTGAACCGGGAGATGAAAGATAAGGTCAAACCAATTACCGAAACCCATAGCCTGGTTGAAATCGACACTGCCCAGTTAACATCGATATTAAAAGCCAACAGAGATATAATGGTACGCAGCGACATGGTTAAGAAAGGCAGCACGCAGGAAGAAGCTGAAGCAGGAATCGATTTGCTCATTACACTGGTAAAGTTAGTTGGCCGCGCAAAGTTGGGCCTTGGCACACACAAGGGTCTTACCCAGGCGCTTCTGGAAATAAAGCTGAACTTATAGTGACCGGGATTATGTTGATAATCTGGCCACGGACTCAAACTGCAGTATGTTGATTGTATGTATCTAAAAGGAGTTACTCATGATTGAGCAAATTGAGAAACCACCTGACCAACATCAATCAAAACATGCTCGCTCTGCAATCTACGAAAAGCTGACCGATCCAGATTGGGCCTGGGCTGTATATCAGCCTAACGACCAGCAGCCTTGGAATCTTATTAAGGCAGGACACTTGTTTCGACGTGCAGCCTTCGGTGCCGATTGGAACCAGCTTCAGCAGGCTCTCACTGACGGGCCACAGCAAACCATTGATAAGCTGCTTAAACCACAAGCCGATACGACAGCTTTCAATAAAACATACGATGGATATGACAATTCTGCTACCGGTTCGATTAACAGCCTGAGAGCTTGGTGGCTCCGGCGAATTATTCAGACACCACATCCGTTACTTGAAAAGATGACACTATTTTGGCATAGCCATTTCGCTACTAACAGCGACAAGGTTAAAAATCCCAGGTTGATGCTGCAGCACATCCGGCTTCTTCGCAGTCATGCTCTTAATTCATTCGGCGACATGCTTCAAGCTGTTTCACAAGACCCAGCAGTACTCATTTATCTTGGAGCAGACGCAAACCGAAAAGCATTACCGAATGAGAGCTTCGCACGAACGCTAATGGAAAACTTCACCCTGGGACCTGGTAACTACAAAGAAAAAGATGTCAGGGAAGCGGCAAGGGCCTTTACAGGCTGGTTTGTGCTGAGGAGCCGGCTTCGCTTTATATCTCGTGAGCACGATGGAAATATAAAAGAGGTCCTCGGTGAAAGAGGCGATTTCACGAGCGATGATATTGTACAGATTGTTCTTAAACAACCAGCCACTTCACAGATGCTGGTCAGAAAGCTGTATCGTTTGCTGATTTGTGAAACCGAAGAACCCAACGCGGCTATGATTAGCCCTCTGGCTGAAACCTTCGCAAAAGACTA
>JACKQG010000889.1_pt1 | contig 29428 bp, 22 predicted proteins | sample 8237621 | NCBI WGS metagenome assembly JACKQG01 (sample SAMN15677084, study PRJNA649215) | marine metagenome | biome: marine; feature: Black Sea; material: saline water; isolation source: suspended particulate matter (SPM) from the Black Sea western gyre | collected 2013-06-09/2013-06-10 | depth... | reverse complement strand
TTGGGTTCCTTCCACCAGGGATAAAAATCAGGCATGTCGGTTGAAGCCCTCATGGTGAACTCCGGCGGACGCTTTTCGAGGAAACTCCCGACCCCTTCTTTTGCATCCTTCTGTTTCCCTATCCAATAGAAACAGCGCGAGTCCACGAGGTGGACCGACTGGGGGTCCTTTTCCGCCAACCCATGCCAGAGAAGTGCCTTGCTGAGCGCCACGGACACCGCTGAGGTGTTATCCGCAATCTCCCTTGCGATCTTCATGGCCTTGACAAGTACCTTATCGCGCGGCACCACATAGTTGAAAAGCCCGGAGTGCGCTTCCTCTGAGGCCCGGAATATACGCCCCGTATATACGAGTTCAGTGGCCTTGGCGATCCCAACGATACGGGGCAGGAACCATGAGGAACATGCCTCCGGAACCACACCGCGTCGTGCAAAGACAAAACCAATCTTTGCGTCCTGGGCTGCAATCCGCATATCCATTGCTAAAGTCATTGTTATGCCAACTCCCACTGCGTGACCATTGATGGCCGCGATCACAGGTTTACGGCACTTGAATATTGCCAGCGTCAACTTACCTCCTCCGTCACGATGTTCACTCATGGTGGTCTTTTTGGACCGGTCAAAGGTTGAACCGCCCGCGGATAAGTCAGCGCCTGCGCAAAACGCCTTGCCCGAGCCTGTCACCACAACAACGCGAACCGCATCGTCTTTATCTGCCTCAGCGAAAAGTCCTATCAACTCCTTTCGTATGGTGGGAGTAAAGGCGTTCATCTTATCTGGGCGATACAGAGTAATTGTAGCTATGCCCCTGTGAATTTCATATCTTGTTTCTTTCAATTCCATTAACATTTATCCTCTAAGAATAATTTTCATTTATACCTGAACCTGCATCAGAAGATGAAGTTATGCTTTCTTATCCCGGTTTTCAAGGTCTCGTCCTGCATTTTCTCCCGGTCTTCGTGCTAAATCCTGGCCATTCAATAGCCTGACGATCTCTGTATCGTCAACCCGAGGGGACATAGCGCAGCTGCATTGCAAAGTAGATAGACAGGGCAATAACAGCGGCTATCGCCGGTGTGAGAAGCCAGCCCACGAGTATGTTTATCAGGGTGCGTCTCTCCACTGTTCTGATACCTTTTACAATGCCTACTCCTAAGACGGCTCCGATTACGGCCTGTGAGGTCGAGACCGGAACCCCAATAATGGTATAAATATGGACCGTAATGGCCTCGGCCAGGAGCACTACAAGCGCTGAAAAGGGGTCTAATTTTACCAGCCGCCTTCCAACGGTTTCCATGACCCTCCTGCTAAAGGTCAGTATCCCAAGATCGATACTCAGGCCCCCAAGGAGAACAGCCGAAAACACGGTCAATTCTCCTGCGCCCACAAAGACCGCAGTTACGTTGGCCACATTATTTGCCCCGAGGGCATACGCGCCATAAGAACCGGCCACTATCAATGAGAGACGCAGGAGGCTGTCGGCCTGAAACATATTGATATTGAGCCTGTTATAAAAGAAGGCCAGCACCCTGTAGATCACAATGGAGAGTATTATCCCTCCCACCGGGGTACCAATCCAGCACGCCACTACCTTTCCCAATCCAGGGATATTGACGTTCTGGTTCAGCAGGGCGACTCCTAAGATAGCCCCCACAACCGCCTGAGAGGTAGAGACAGGAAGGCTGAGTATGGTCATGATGGTCACAGTGACAGCGGCTGCCACTGAACAGACAATTGCCTGCTCAGGGTTCAGCGGGGTCAGGCCTTTAAGGGTTTCGATCCCCGCCTGGCCTTCAAGAAGTGCCCCTAAAAGGACAAACACGGATGCCAGGATCGCCGCTGTCCAAAACTTGACCATCCGGGCTGCAACCGCCGAGCCAAAAACATTGGATGCATCGTTGGCGCCTAAGGACCATCCTAAGAATATCCCTCCCAGAAGAGAGAGCATCATACACGCCTCTTCATGCTGATGATGTTGACCCTTTTTGATATACGATCGGTCTGATCTGAAATCTGACCCATATTTACGACCATCTCTTTAAGTTGCAGCTTTTGAAAGGGATCCAGATCTGAATCAAAGATCTTGGTGATGATGCCACGCTCGATATGGTCACAACGGCTTTCGTTGAAGTCGATGGTGGAAACGAGGGACCTTATCCCCTTGGCCCTTTCAAAAAGGGTTTTGACCTGTTTTATCATAAGCTCACAGTTTTCAAAGGAGATTTCCAGAAGCTCCTTGATGTCCGTTGCAATGAAATCGGGGATAACCAGCTTTTGGGTCTTGATCATGTGGAGGACCAGCTCGAAGAGTCTCGGAACCTCGTCCATGTCCTCTAAGAGGCCCATGATATCTCCGCGCGATTCAGGCAGGAGGGCCTTGCCGTACATCAATTCTTTGATCTTCTCACGCACATCATCGGCCTTGGACTCGAACTTATGGGTGAGACGTATTTGGAAGTCAAAATCGGTGCATACACCGGTCTCAAGACAGGTATTTATGGCCTCGGAAAAATACTTCTTGCTCGTCTGTAAATATTCCAGATAGTCGTAAATCAGGGCTTCCACCTGGTGCTGCTTCTTAAAGAAGAATTTTGGCATATTTGCCTCCGTGGGAATGAAACCTAAGATTCGAAAGATACTCTGAAAGGGTCTTTGATCCTGCCCAGATCGGGAATCACCAGGCACAGAGAACGCAGAGTTTGCGCACTCTGCGTCCGAGTCCCGCCGATAGGCGGGATGAAAAACATTCTCTCACTTATTCGTAAAACAAGCTTTGTCTAAAATCAGAACACATCTTCAAAGTCACGGGCAGATGTGAAGAACATGCTTGATACGAACAGCTCTTTGAAACGGGTTGTGGCGGCAAGCTCACGATATTCTATTTTTTGGGCAAGGCGCTCAGCCTCTTTTCTCTTATTCTTATCTAACAGGGCCAGACAGGAACCATGCCCCGCCGCATTGCCGACGCCAACAACCTTTGCCGTCAGACAGCCAGGAAAAAGATCGATGGTACAGGCATCCTCAGGATCAACATAATTGCCGAATGCACCTGCCAGCAGGATTCGCTCCACCTCTTCACCCTCGAATTGCTCCATCAACAGCGTCGCCCCCGCATTGACTGCCGCTTTGGCCATCTGCATTGCAGCCACATCCTTCTGCGTAATTACAATATCCTGCTTTGTTGCAGCCTCGGATGCCCAGACTAAAACAAATTCCGGGCCATCTTCCCCATCACGCAAACGAGGGGTTTGAAGCCCTTTGTCAAAATTCCCCCTTCCGAGGATAATCCCCGCCCTGATCATCTCAGCTATGGCTGAAATAATACCTGAGCCGCACAGACCTGATGGTCGTTGATCGTAAATGGTTTCCCATCTGACATCCAGCATTTCCTGATCAATTTTCAGCCGTTCAATAGCGCCTGATGAGGCCCGCATTCCCCATCGGATGTGCCCCCCTTCAAAGGCAGGGCCTGCGGCCGTTGAACAGCAGAGCATCCGATTCTTGTTGCCAAAGACAATTTCACCATTGGTCCCCAGATCGATAAGGAGGGTAGGGATCTTGCTTCTGTGGAGGCCTGTTGCCAGGATACATGCGATAATATCACTCCCCACAAACCCGGCCTTTAGCGGCAGGAGATGAACATAGGCCGAAGCCCCGATATTAAGACCCAGGTCCCTGGCCTTATAATCCTGACTTTCCTGAAGGACAGGGGGATAGGGGGCCATTGGGAGGTAATGAGGATCGAGGCCCACAAATAGATGGTGCATGGCCGTATTCCCCACGACGGTCGCTTCCACAATCTCATCCGGATCAATTCCCGCCTCTGCCGCTGCCTCGGCAATCAAGGCATTGAGGCACTCAACAATACTTATACGCAGTTTTTCCAGGCCCCCGGTATTCTCCCGGCAGAACGCTATCCGGGTAATGACATCATCCCCGATGGCAATCTGAGGATTCATGGCAGATTTAACTGAAAGCCTGTCACCTGTAATCAGATCCATGAGAAAGGCAACCACGGTCGTAGTGCCGACATCAAAGGCCACGCCAAAAAGACTGTCTCGTCTTCCCGGGTAAAGATCAATGATTTCATCTTTACTCCTTATGGCTACAGTAACCCCTTCCCGATCCGAACGAAGTGTATGGGGGAGTTTTCTCAGCACGAAAGGATCAAGCGCAGGTCGACGGATTCCATAGGTTTTTTCCAGGGCAATGAGGAGTCTTTGCCTGTCAGCTATTACGGAATCCAGGACAGGAGGTGAAACCTCCACATAATGAGGGCTGACGTTGGGCCGCAATCTGACAGGATATGAGTGTTCCGTATCCGAGGTCAGTATAACTTGGGGTTTGAGCCGGCTTTCTTCGGGAATGCGGATAACGGCACCATGGCTCAAAACGGTCTCGCAGGCTAAGCGATAGCCTTTTTCTGAATATCCGCCTAATACTTTCTGTTCACGGGCTGAAGACGGGGGTAAAGGGCCATCGGTTTTCTTTATGACAACCTTACATTTCCCACATATTTTCTTGCCGCCACAGGTTGATTGCAACGGAATGCCGGCTTCCCGGGCCAGCTGCAGGATGTTCCTGGAACCATCTATGTCTATGGTCTTTTCAAAGGGTGAGAATGTAATTCTTGGCATTTATAAAATCCCAATCCCCTCAATTCTCTAATTGGCGGCCAACATCTCTTTTATCTTCTTCACACCGTCGGCCGCATCCCTGGCATGTGCGTCGGCTCCACATGCCTCGACAAATTTGAGGGTAAGAGCAGCCCCGCCGCAAATCACCTTAACTTTGTCAGCAAGATTGCTGTTCTTGATCGCGTGAATCGTCTCCTCCACATGGGGATCGCCGGTAGTCAGTAAAGAGGACAGCCCCACGATATGGGCGTTATTCTCCCTTGCGGCAGATACAAATTTATCAGCAGGCACGTTTTCTCCCAGATCTATCACCTGGAAACCCGAAGTCTCCAGGAGGAGCTTGGTCAAATTCTTTCCAATATCATGAAGATCACCAAAGACCGTCCCCAGGACAACGGTGCCCAGCCCCTCGGCATCTCCCTCCTTTCCCAAAAGAGGTTTGGCCAGATCCACGCATGCCTGCATTGATTTGGCCGCCATCATCATTTCAGGAACAAAGATTTTCTTTTTCTCAAATTTCTCGCCCACAATATTCAGGGCGGCTATTAGATAATTGTTGATTATATCCTGGGGATCCGCTCCCTGGTCCAGGGCTTTTTTTGTATACTCCACCGCTAATTTCCGTTTTCCTGAAATCACGGCCTCTTTTATACGATCCAGATCAGACTCTTCCGTTTCTTTCATTGCCGTCTCAACCTTTCCACCTTTCCCCGATTTTTTCGTGGAAGTAGAGAGATAGTTCATACAAAACTCATCTTTGCCAAGAAGAAGATCCGTCAGTAATGCAGCCCTCCGCATTTCCCATATGGTGGGATCAGAAATAGGGCAGGTCAAACCGTTTAAGACCGCCATTGCCAAAAAAACCGCATTGATAGATGTGCGTTCGGGAAGCCCGAAGGAGATATTGGAAAGCCCCAATGTCTGGTTGACCCCAAGCTCGTCCCGTATAAGCCGGAGAGCCTTGATAGTCTCCAAACCGGCCTGATCATCGGCACTGATAGCCATGGCCAGGGGGTCAATAATCACATCCTCCCGGGGGATACCGGCCTCTTCGGCCCTTTCAACAATCAGTCTGGCAATCTCAAGACGCTTTTCAGCCTTCTTGGGAATACCGTTATCGTCCATGGTGAGCCCGATGACGGCGGCATTGTGGGTCTTGACCAGGGGAAGGATCTGATCGAGCTTATGTTTCTCGCCATTGACCGAATTGACCAGGGCCTTTCCTCTGTAGACATTAAGACCGGCCTCCAATGCCTTTGGGAGGGCCGAGTCAATACAGAGGGGTACATCCGTGACTTCCTGTATGGCCAGTATGGCTTCCTCCAACATTCTTGGTTCGTCTATGCCCGAAACCCCAACGTTGACATCCAATATATGAGCGCCCCTCTCCACCTGCCTGATCGCTTCCGACCGGACCAGGTCGAGATTTCCGGCCTCCAATGACTCTGCCAGTTTTTTACGGCCCGTCGGGTTGATGCGCTCGCCGATGAGAACCAGAGGTCGAGAGGGCCCAATGATGACCGTTTTTGAGGCGCTCGCCACGTTACTTTCAACAGGTGTCGCGACTTTGCCGGAAACGTAAGAAAAAGGCTTTTCAGCAGAGATAGCATTCCGATCGAATTTTCCATATTCTGCGGCCGTATTTAACGCCGTTCTGACGTTTTCATCAGGGGTGCCATAGGTCAGGCCGACTGTATCAATGGAAAAGTTCTCAAGAGGGGCGCCTTGGTCTATTAACTGCCGCACCTCTGCCGCTATCTCTTCCGGTGTGCCGTTTTTCATCAGCACAGGGCTTATACGGGCATTGACCGCCACATCAGGGCCACATACATCCCTGGTCCTTTTTACATCTGAGCCGAAGCCGATCTCGATAAACTCTAAATGGTGTATCTTTGCATATCCGTCCAACACCTCGTCAACTGACCCACAATGGTGAATACCGACGGGATGACAGGCATCGGCAACCTGATTATCGTATTCCAGGATATGGGACTCATAAGTCTCCAAGGAGATCTGCTCGGCCGTGCAGTTGGGGAACACATAAAGCTTTGGGTCACACATGGGAGTCACGTCTATGGCGCTGGTGCCGGTGGTCTTATGGTTGAATTCAAAGAGCCGGATAATGGATTCCGTACATATCTTTAGCAGATGATGGCACAGCTCCGGGTTCTCATAAAAGTCAAAATAAAGTTGGTCGCCCCTGATCTTAAGGGCCAGATTCTGGACTCCGGTAGTATTAATATCTCCCACCACCTCACCATATTTATCTTTCAGGTATCCGATCTGCTTGATCATCTCTGTCATGGGGTAGGAGTTGAATATGTCGGGCACCTCCAGTTTCATGATTTCATCTTCTGAAAGATTGAGGGGCATGGCCCAGGGAAGGGCAGCATCTTTAAAAATGATCTCACAGCCGAAGATTGCGGGAAGCATGACCATGCCGAAGGTGATGAGGGGTTTGGGTTGAGGGTCCGGGTTGCCCAATCCCACATCCCCAAATCTCTCATGAAGCCGCTTTTCTATCTCCATCCTGGCCTCAATCCTGATTCCCGGATCGAAGTAGTATTCTTTTCCAAATGATATACCGTAATGTTTATTAAACCAGTCAGGGTAAAAACCGACACCAAGGGGGATGTGATCTTTGATCATGGAATTTGCCTCCTTCTATGGACATTTTTGATGAGATTTCATAAGATGAGCGTATATACCAAAAAAGCAGACGATCAGCAAGCAGTATGCGGGTGAAGTCAAAGCAATGTCAAAGCAAACAGTTTATTCATAGCTCGACTTTCACTAACAGGAGGAACCATGAACGTATCCCATATCATCAAACGCCATGTAGCCAACACCCCTGACAAAACAGCTATAATTTTTGGTGAGCGGCGTATCTCTTACTCTCAGTTGGATGTCCTGATCACCCGGACAGCAGATGGCCTGCTGAAAACAGGGCTGCAGCGGGGGGATGTGCTCTCCCTTTTTCTGCCCAGCCTCCCGGAGTTGATCATCAGTTATTTGGGGACGGCCCGGGCCGGATTGACGGTAAATGTGGTCAATGCCATGCTCCGGGAGCAGGAGGTAGCCTATATCCTTAAAGACTGTCAAACCCGGGCAGTCATTGTTGACAAAGCACGGCTCCCGATCATTGAAGCAGTGAAACAGGAATTAGAATCGTTAGAAATGGTTTTTGTGCATGGAGATGATGAAGACGGCAAGTATCCCGGTCTTGAATCGGTGCTGGATCAGGGGAGCGAAAAATTCGAACCGGAGGGGACAAAAGGAAGTGATATATGCCATCTGATGTATACGTCAGGAACAACCGGGTGGCCAAAAGGTGTGATGGCTACCCACCTCAACGTATGGCACAATGCAACGGAATTCGGCAAGGTGCACTTTAAACCGGATGATATTACCATGGTTGCCACGCCTATTTTTCACTGCTGGGGTCTGATCAACGGGAGTTTCGGGACCCTGTCACGGGGCGGGACAGTGATTACGGTGGAGCGATTCTACCCTGAAGAGACGTTGGGGGAAATCGAAAGACTGCGCCCGACTGTATTTCAGGGCGTACCACCCATGTATAACCTCTTTCTGAGGCAGTCGGACATTGCCGAGAGGGACATCTCCTCGGTGATCTTTTGCCTCTCCGCCGCCACCAAGATGCCAGAGAATCTGATTCGTCAGATAGAGGATAAGCTCAAGTGGCGTTACGCAGAGGCCTGGGGGCTTACGGAGTCCTCCTGTGTAGGCACAACTGCACCTTATACCCAAACCAGGATAGGATCCTGCGGCAAGGGGATGGATGATGCGGAAATCAAGGTGGTGGATGATGAGGGCAACACCCTCCCTCCCCATGAACAGGGTGAGCTGTGCGTAAAAGGGACCTGTGTTACCAACGGTTATCTCAACAAACCCGATGCTACGGCAGAGGTCTTTGATTCTGAGGGCTGGTTTCATGCCGGAGACATCGCATATATGGATGAGGATGGATATGCCTATATCGTTGACCGTAAAAAGGATATGATTAATGTGGGGGGCGAAAAGGTATTCCCGTCAGAAGTGGAGGATATGATGCTCGTGCACCCCAAGATAAGGGATCTGGTCATCGTGGGGATCCCTGACGAGCTTAAGGGGGAAGCACCCAAGGCATTCATCCATCTCAATGAGGGAGAGACCGCGACCTTGGAGGAGATAAGGGAGTTCTGTAAGTCAAGAATGGCCCCCTACAAGGTGCCTGTGGCCGTGAAGTTCGTTGAGGAGGTTCCCCGCTCAGCAGCAGGCAAGGCCCTCAGACGTCTGTTGAGGGATAAAGAATGGGGGAGTTAGAGGTTAGTGGTCAGTGGTCAGTAGTCAGATCAACAAATAACGAGCAACAAGTAATGAGTAACAAATAACGAATAACAAATAACAAACAAAAAAGAGGAGAGATTTATGGCTTATAAATTCATGACGTATGAAGAAAAGGAAGAGATCGGGATTTTGACTCTCAATCGACCGGAAAAACGAAATGCCCTCGGTCAGGAGTTTGAAGAAGAAATTATCTCATGCCTGCAGGATGCCGGGAAGCGATGCGATGCAAAGGTTATCATCCTCAGAGCCGAGGGAGAGATATTCTGCGCGGGTCATGACCGCATGGAGATCCTTAATCAGCCCCTTTCTGACATCAGGCGGCTCTTCCAGACCTCTTTTAATCTGATGACAGCCATACGAAACGCACCCCAGTGCATTATTGCCCAGGTGCAGGGTATTGCCATGGCCGGGGGATGTCACCTGGTGGCAGGATGTGATCTGATTACTGCCGGTGAAGAGAAGGCCAGATTCGGTATGACCGGTCTTATCTATTCTTACAACTGTTCTACCCCCACGGTTGCCGTGAGCCGTGCTGTGCCCCAGAAAAAATGCATGGAGATGCTTATGACAGCCAACCTGTACAGCGCAAAGGAGGCTGAATCGTTCCACCTTGTCAATCGCGTGTTTCCTGATGATAAATTGGACGAGATGACCTTTGAATGGGCCAAGGAAATCGCTAAACCCAGCAAGTATGCCATTTATATGTCCAAACAGGTCTTTTACTCTCAGATTGAGATGTCCGAGTGGCAGGCCTATCAATACGCAAAAGAGATGATGGCCATGGCAGGCGTCAGCACCAACTCCATAGAAGGCTTTACTGCGTTTCTTGAAAAGCGCGAGCCTGCCTGGGACGAATCCACTCCTTTCTGATGGCGATCAAGGGCGTCTTATTCGATTTTGACGGGACCTTGACACTGCCGGGGGCGCTCGACTTCCCTGCAATCAAAAAGGCGATGGGGTGCCCGCTGGACCAGTTAATCCTTGAATTCGTGGAGTCACAACCCCCGGATCAGCAGCCTAAACTGATGGAAATCTTGGAGGAAAGGGAGGATAGCGCGGCCAGAGCCTCCCTCCCAAACAGGGGCGCTGAAAAATGCCTTTGTACCCTGAGAAAAAAACAGATCCCTGTCGGTATCCTGACGAGAAACAGGCTGAAGTCGGTCAGGCAGTCCCTCGAACAATTCAAGGAAGTCACGATAGATGATTTTGATGCAATCGTCACCCGTGAGATGTCGCTGCCGAAACCTCATCCGGACGGTGTCATCAAAGCATCAGAACAGATGGGAGTTTCTCCGGAGGAGTTGTTAGTGGTCGGGGATTTTCGTTTTGATGTGATTGCAGGGAAAAGGGCAGGAGCGAGCACTGTCCTCCTCACCAATGGAGGAGAATCGGTCATGGCCCCGGAAGACCCGCAACCCGATTACACCATCAGTCGTCTTGAAGACCTTCCGGCGCTTTTGTTACAACTTAGACGTGAGAGGCAGTAACGTCGGTTTTTTGTTTGGCGAACCTCTTTATCAGTACGGCTGCGACTATAGAGACAAGAATCGACAGCAGGGCAAAGACCGCTAACAGTATCGCTATCTCGTGGACCGCGGCCTTGGCCCATTCGATCTGACCACTCCCATAATAGCCTATACCGATGAAAAGGAGTAGCTGTATCCCCACAGATGCGCTGTCTACTACCAGGAATCTCCGGAGGGGATAGTTGGCCGCTCCTGCCGCTACATAGGCCGCTGCCCTTATTCCAAAGGTAAAGCGGGCCAGAAAAAGCGTCCACCCACCGTGACGCGAAAAGGCCTTTTTGTATTTTTCAAGTTTCTCCGGCCGCACAAACCGATCGAGAACATGAGAGAAGGGAGCCCGGGAAAAGAGCCATCGGACAAGGAGAAAGAGCGTGATATCCCCGCAGATCAGGGCCGCATACCAGAGGGGAATACCCACAGCTACAGGGCAGATCCCTTGATATATGGAGTATCCGCCGGCAATGATCAGGGCATTTTCAGGGAGAGGAATACCTAATCCCCCCATATAGAGGCTAAGTGTGATGCCCCACAGGACAGAACTGGCAGGTAAATGCATTAGTCATCCATTCTTTGCAAGAAGTCTGAAGAACCCGTAAAAAGTCAGAAAGCACCCTTTATTGTCATTCCCGTGAAAACGGGAATCCAGGAGAATCAATCCCGCCGGGAGACTCTCGCTCCCCGATCTGAGTCGAGGACAAGCTTCGAGGGAGTGACGGCCTTGGAGGTTTTTTACAAAACCATCAAGTCTGGTCCATCGAGATTCTGCATACCACCTCTCAGTTTATCCCACATCCACATAGTTAAGAAACTCTTCCGGCTTCCCCCTCTCGCTTCTGAATATGTTGACAGGATGATCCATAATAGGACGGCCAATGGCCATTCCCATCACCAGCATCTGGTCATCCGGTATGTCAGAGTGCTTCCGAACCACACCGGGGTATCTGATTGCCTGGGCCAGAATACATGTCCCCAGACCCTGCTCCACAGCGAGAAGGGCAATAGTTTGAAGGATGATTCCAACATCCATGAGGGTGTAAGGGTGGAACTCACGATCGAGGTGAAGGCAGATCAAATGGGGCGCCCCAAGGCACCGCATCATCTCTTCATAATAGGCGTTTCTTTTTTCCTTGTCTTCCCTGGCAATTCCAAGGGCCAGGAAAAGCCCCTTACCCAATCCCTGATATCTGGCCTTCTGAATTACATTGAACTCGGTAGGCATTGAGAAATCGGGATTGGCGGGTATTCCTTTCCCGAACATCTGAACGTACTCTTCCTTGATTTTCTCAAGGGTCTCTCCTCCGATTAGAGTGAGCTTCCATGGTTGGGTATTGCCCCAGGAGGGAGCCCAGAGTGCGTTTTCCATAATTTCCTCTAAGACTTCTCGCGGGACCGGCTCCGGATTAAAGGCCCGAATACTCCTCCTCGCCAATACTGCCTCTTTCACATCCATAATCCTCTCCTATTCTCCCTTCAGCCGCCAAAATCTCATTTTTACATGTTACGTGCCATGAACAGCTCAATCCTTCAGCTTTACCGCTATAGGCTGCTTTAAGTGCCTAAAGTGACTAAAGTTTGAAGTGACTAAAGTTAAGGAACTTCGTAACAGTTTATGAGAAATTGTTTTCAAAAAACCTGCGCGACAAATCAGACCAAGGGACTCGACCGTCCTCCCTGCCAATATGTACGGTAAAAGTCGATGATACAAGGCCATTAATAAAGAATTTTAGACAATTTGAGAATGTCAAAAATTCCCTTCAACTTTAGGCATTTTAGCTCATTTTAGGCACTTTAGTTCACTTATGGGCCAGGTCAGTCAACTGGCAGACCCTATTATGGTATCACTACTTGAGATAGTGGTTTAGGCCCATCGTTCAATGGAACCCGATATTGGCCTTGGGTTCTTCTGACAACTGAATTTCACCAAACATACTCTCGTATTTTGCAATATTCTCATTTAAGGCAGCAACGATTCGCTTGATGTGCCCGGGACTTACAATGATCCTTGACATAACAGAGCCTGCAGGAGCAGCCACCATAAGAAAGTCCATGATAAACTCTTCTTTAGTGTGCGATACCACCATGTTGTTTGAATACACACCCCCCTGTAAATTATCCGGGAATTTTACCTGAATCTCCTTCTGACCATTGGACATAAATTAATCTCCTTTCAAATGTGACAGGCTCGTAAAAAGTCTCTAAGGCCGTCACTCCCGCGAACGCGGGAGTCCAGAAGTGATTGAATTCCCTGGATTCCCGCATTCGCGGGAATGACGAAAACGGGCTATTTATGACTTTTTACGAATTTGTCATTCCGCAATCCAAAATCCAAAATCGTGTCTGAATCACGCCTTGGCGTGATTCAGACACTATCTATCGCCTGTTGGTCCTGATGAAATCCTTGATCCGTTCAATCCCCTCGATGATGTTCTCATTTGATGTGGCGTATGAAAATCTGATGTGCTGGCCTTCTCCCGGCACCCTCATACCAAAGTGAATATCCGCCAGAACCGCTACACCCGCATCGTAGAGGAGTTTCTTCCTGAATTCCTCTGAATCCGATGCCCCCACGATCCTGCACAGCTCGGTTATATTCGGCCATGCGTAAAATGCACCGCCCGGCGAAAGACAGGTTATGCCTTCAACTTCATTGAGCCCATTTACGATCAGATCTCTTCTTTCCTTGAATATGGCCATCATCCTGTCAGGCTCCTCCTGAGGGCCCCGGAGGGCTTCAACCATGGCCCACTGGGTCATATGATTGGGGCATGAGGTGGTGTTGGTCATCCATGTAGAAAAATAGGGGGCAAGCTTTTGATTGACGGCATAGCCGAGTCTCCAGCCCGTCATTGCGTATGTTTTTGAAGCGCCGTCACAGATAATTGTCCTTTCCAGCATCCCCGGTACACTCGCTATACTCATGAATTCTCCCTCGTGCACCATTCTGGAATACACCTCATCCGAATAGACCCACAGATCATGTTTAATGGCTATTTCAGCGATCTTTTCAAGAGTCTCCCGTGTAAGGACACCTCCGGTCGGGTTCTGCGGCGAGCAGAGGATAAGGAGCTTTGTCTTAGGGGTTATCATTGATTCCAGCTTGTCAACGTCAAAGCTGAAGTCCTTGCTTTCAAGAAGATGGAGCGGGACCGGAACTGCACCGTGTGCAACTGCCTGAGAGGAATAAATAGGGAAACCGGGATTGGGGTAAAGCACCTCATGCCCCTGGCCGTAGTCGGTAACAGACAGCAGTGTAAAGCCTATGAAAGGCTTTGCACCGTTGGCGACAACTACCCAGTCGGGTTCAACCTCCACACCACGTGTCATAGATACATATTCTGCAACAGCTTCCCTCAGTTCGGGTATGCCGGCACTCGGTGTATACCCGTGCCTGCCATCCCTAATGGCCTTTATTGCCGCCTCACATATATTTGGCGGTGTGTTGAAATCGGGCTGACCAATACAGAAACTGATGATTTCCCGGCCCTGGGCAATGAGGTCGTTCACCTCCTTGAGTACGACAAATGCATTTTCTGTCCCCAAACCGGATGTTCTGGATGAAATTTGCGGCATCTTTACTCTCCTTTTTTTACTCTCGCAAAGGCGCTAAGCTCCCAAAGGAAACTTACAGGCTATTCACAACCGAGAAATGCCATTCTTCATCAGGGAAGCGCCAAAATCGATGAGAAGTCCCAGTCCCATGATTCATAGTTTCTTCCCTTTGCATCTTTGCGACTTTGCGTGAGACGTTTTCTGCTCCGGCTTCGCCGGATTATGTATAATTAAATCAAGGTACCGCCTTACGTCAAGGTTTCATCTCTCATATCGGCCCTGAATTGACACAAAGCAACATCTCACTTATACTGAACCCTGTCAAAAGCGAATTACCCATCCTTTTGGCCTTCAAATTGGCCTATCCTTAAATCTGAAGGGTATTAAGAATGAAATGCCCGAAATGTCAATTTAATAACAGAGTAGGTGCCAAATTCTGCAAAGAGTGTGGAAATAAATTCGAACTCACTTGCCCACAGTGTGAAAATGCATATACACCGGGCGCAAAGTTTTGCGATGAATGCGGTCATGCCGTTCAAACGCCAAAAAAGGAAGCACCCCCCATCGTCTACGACGAGCCTCGATCTTACACCCCCAAACACTTAGCCGACAAGATCCTCACGATTCGGGCTTCAATTGAAGGTGAGAGAAAGGTAGTCACGGTTCTGTTTGCGGATGTGGCCGACTCTACTGCTATCTTTGAAAAGCTCGATCCCGAGAAAGTCCACCAGGTCATGGACGGATGTTTCCGTATCCTTATGGACGAGATTCACCGTTACGAGGGCACTGTCAACCAGTTCCGGGGTGATTGCGTGATGGCCCTCTTCGGCGCTCCGCTGGCACATGAAGACCACGCCCGGCGGGCCTGTTTCGCCTCCTTGTCCATACAGCGGGCCATGAAGGGTTATAGCGAAGATATAATGGCCAGGTTCGGGATGGAGTTCAAGATGCGGATCGGCCTGGACTCGGGCCTGGTGGTGGTCGGCTCGATAGGCAACAACTTGCGGATGGATTACACCGCCGACGGTGACACTGCCAATTTGGCCGCGAGGATGGAGAGCCTGGCCAAACCGGGTACGGTTCTTGTCTCCGGCAACACCTACAAGCTGGCCGAAAATTATTTCGAGTTCGAGCCACTGGGCAAGGTCCAGGTCAAAGGCAAGGAGGCGCCTCAGGAGGCCTACGTCCTGTTGAGGCCCAGCCATATCGGGACCCGAATCGCAGCCTCAGCGGCCAGGGGGCTTACCCGGTTTGTGGGCCGAAAAAATTCCATGGCCGCCATTGAAAGGGCCTATGATAGGGCTCAATCAGGATCAGGCCAGATCGTTGGTGTAGTGAGTGGGGCCGGTGTGGGAAAATCAAGGCTTCTACTGGAATTCAGGAACCGGCTGCCACAGGATGAATTCGTCTACCTTGAAGGACGATGCCTCTATTTCGGGGAATCCACTGCCTATTCGCCCATAGTGGATATCCTGAAATCATATTTCGAAATCAAAGATGATGATGAGGAAGACCTCGTCAAGAAAAAACTCGAGCAGGGGATTCTACAACGCAATGATAATCTCGAAAACATACTTACTCCTTTGTATGATCTATTATCCCTTGAGGTTAATGATGAAGCTTATCTCAGACTGAAACCTGTAAATAGAAGGGGGAGGATATTTGAGGCTCTGCGAGATTTATTTATCAACATAAGCCCAAACAAACCCCTTATTCTTGCTGTGGAGGATCTCCACTGGATTGATAAGACTTCAGAGGAGTTCCTGGGCTATCTCATTGGCCGGCTGGCCAACACCCGCATCCTGCTTATTCTTCTATACCGGCCGGAATTTACACACCCGTGGGGGAGCAGCTCAAACTATAACAGAATCGGGCTGAATCAACTTACCACCAATTCGAGTATTGAACTGATTCAGGCTATCCTCGAACGAGGAGAAGTTATTCCGGAGCTAAGAAAATTGATCCTCGGAAAGGCAGGAGGGAATCCCCTCTTTCTTGAAGAACTAACCCATAGTCTACTTGAAAACGACTCCCTTAAGCTAAAAGACAAAAAATACGTTTTAAGCCAGGAAGTTGCAGATATTGAGGTGCCTGACACCATTCAGGGGATTATCGCTTCCCGAATTGACAGGCTGGAGGACAATCTCAAACTGACCATTCAGATAGCATCAGTGATAGGAAGGGACTTTACGTTTCGCATCCTTAAGGAGATTACGGGTATGAAAGACGGGCTCAAAACCCATCTCCTTGAGCTCCAGGAGATGGAATTTATCTACGAAAAAGCATTTTTTCCGGAGCTGGAATTCATCTTCAAACACGCCCTCATTCAAGAGGTGGCCTACAGCAGTTTGCTTCTCAACAAAAGAAAAGAGATTCACAAAAAAATTGGCAGGGCCATAGAGGGTATTTATACCGAGAAGCTGGATGAATTCTACGAGATGCTGGCATATCATTATTCCAAGAGCGAAGATAGGGGGAAAGCTTATCAATATCTAAAACTATCCGGAGAAAAAGCGATAAAGAGCCATGCTATGTTGGAAGCCTTTCATTTTTTTAACTCGGCCTACCAGGTTCTCAAAGGGCAGCCCGAAACCGAAGAGAATCAAGAAAAGCAACTTGAAATTCTTCATTTAATATTATTTCCAATTTTGGCTGCGGGTTACCCTGGAAATTCCCTGCAGCTTCTAATGGAAGGGCAGGAAATCTCGAAAAGGACCGGTGATGATAGAAGCCTGGCGATATTTTACAGCCGGATTGGGCGCTATTACGGGACAAAAGAGGGAAAACTGTCTCAAGGGATCAAATATTCAGAAAAATCCTTTCAAGAGGCGGAGAAGCTACAGGATGTTCAACTGATCATTAGAACCGGGTTTGATCTTTTTCCCTCTTATTTTTTGTCAGGGCAGTTATCCAGGTTAATAGAATTATCTCCAAAGATTATCTCTCTGCTTGAAGAAACAGGGAAAGTGCATGAATCTTTTGGGTCGGGCTGGAATGTATATTCCGGCGTCCACGGGTATTATGGATTGAGTATGGGATGGGTTGGCAATTTTGGGGAAGGAAAGGAGATTCTTGAAAAAGGCCTTTGTTTTACGACTGGCGAGGTCGATGATAAATTCAGTCTGGCCTGGGTTGAGATGGCTTACGGTATGTTGCTCAACATTAAAGGTGAAGGGCAAAATGCGATAGAGCACGCCAGAAGGGCTATCGACCTTCTTACGGAAATAAAAGGTTACGCAATTCTCGGCGTTGCCTGGAATTACTCTGCCTGGGCACATTATTTAATGGGTGAATTTGAGATCGCCCGAAAGCATATTGAAAAGGCACTTAAAACTCTTCGTGAAACCGGCATGTCCTTTTGGGTCTCTTTTGGTTTTTTGCTGTCGAGCATGGTTCATTACGATTCAGGTGATTTTGAAAATGCTCAAGAATTCTTAAGAGAGGCCATAAAGTTGTCAGAGCAAAATGATGAGTATTCTGTGTTAGGGTATTCAAGAATCTGGAAGGGAAGGATATTGGGTAGAGTGGATTCAGCCAAACGGGATGAAGCGAATCAACTCATTATGCGGGGCATCAAGTTATTGGATGAGCTGAAAATCAAACCATGGTCCTCACAGGGTTATCTTTTTTTGGGCGAGCTATACCTGAATACTGGTAAGACGGAAAAGGCCCTCGAAAACCTGAAAAGGGCCGAAGGGATGTTTCTGGAGATGGGGATGGATTATTGGCTGGACAAGATGCAGGAGGTTTTGAGATCGGTGTAGAATCTGAAAAGCTGTTTTTCGTCATTCCCGCGGAAGCGGGAATCCATGAAAATCATTGGACGATCCCCATTTTTTTTAAACGATATGAAAAGGTCTTTCTCGGAATACCGAGTTGACGGGCTGCTGCGCTCAAATTCCAACGGCCGGTCCCGGGATATTTTGTCCTATCCAGGGCTTTCATATATTGGTTACGCTCCTCGTTGAAACGGCCGTCAATCTCAGCCGGGGATTCGATTCTATCTCTCCGTTTGCTCGATTTTCCGTAATCCTTTTTCATGGCCTTGTGAAGCCAGACAGGAAAATCCACCGGGTGGATTCTGCCGGTTTCGCATATCGCAACCGCGGCAAAAATCGCCTGCTCCAGTTGGCGGACATTTCCAGGCCAATTGAATGTGTTAAGCATTTCAAGGGCTTCATTCGAGATCCCTGGCGGCCGATAAAGAGGGTTCTGCAGTCTTTGTCCTGCACATGCCTTGTTCAGGAAATGCATTGACAATAAAGAGATGTCTTCGACCCTTTCACGCAATGGCGGCAAGAGGATTTCGATTCCGCACAGCCGGTAGTACAGATCCTCACGGAATCTGCCTTGTTCAACTTTTTCCAATAAGGCTTGATTTGTTGCGGCAATGACCCGCGCATCGCAATCAATCGATCTTTCAGAGCCGACCGGCGTGATCTTTTTTTCCTGCAACACCCGCAGGATTTTGGCCTGACATGCCAGACTCATTTCTCCGATTTCATCGAGAAAAAGCGTTCCCCCTGAAGCAGCCAGGAACTTTCCCATCCGATCTCGATCTGCACCGCTGAAGGCCCCCTTCACATGCCCGAATAATTCACTTTCCAAAAGCGTTTCTGCCAGGGCTGGGCAGCCAACATCAAAAAAAGGACCGGTTTTCCGATCACTGGCCTCGTGTATTCTGCAGGCCGCTAACTCCTTGCCTGTTCCGGTCTCACCACGAATCAACACCGGAATTTCGGTCCTGCCCGCCTTCCCGCACAGATAAAGGGCCTCCTGAACAGCCCGGTTCACACCCACAAAAACGGTCTTGGTTTTTGAAGATTTCGGCGCCTTTTTCTTTTCTAAGCCATTTTCCCGGGGTAACTCGTCAGGATCCGATCGGCCCGACGCAGTTAGTGCCGAAGCATAGAGTATGCCCACTGCTGACATTCGTTCCTTCCACTCAGTTGGAAATGGTCCACCTGAACTGTGGTTCAAAATGTTCACCACGCCATAGAGCGTATCCCCAAAGATTATGGGCGTTGAAATCATCGCAACGGTCCGAAAATCAATCCGTTTATCTACTCGCCGATCATGCTGGGGGTGTACCCATGCGTCAGAGACGACAATGGTCTGTCGAGATAAAACCGCGGCCCCGCTGATGCCTTCTCCTGCGCAAAGAGTCATATCTGAAATCTCTTCCGGAGCAACATTTGTACCAAAACCCATGTGCAACCGGTCTTCATTATCCAAATGCCAGATGGAGACCTCCTCGGCAGAAGCAGCCTCAGACAGGATCTGACAAAAAGCGGTATTGTAGTCAGGATCGCCCGGGACACCATTCTGTTGGACTTGAAAGAAGGCCAGAATTTTCGCGAAACCATTCTTGTTTTCCATGGTTGGGCTCACTGTAGATCATTTTATGATGGTGAAAAACCTTACCCTAAAATGGCATAAATGGAAAGAGATTTATCCATTAAAGGCCAAACTGGCAACTGCAATATTGGCCATTATGGCCGGAACAGGACCAGAGCAAGAAACAGCTCTCGAATGAGGCGCACGAATACAGTCTAATTAAGTCAAAATATCAACTATTTAGCTTAAAATACTCGTCTAACGTCAAAAGCGGCACAGTGCTTGCTGTAAATCGTGTGACATTGGAAAAAAAGAAGCTCAAATCCATTTGTATATAAAGCCAAACCCCGAGTGATCGGGAGACGGAAAGCCACGGGGCCCGGCACTCACCCATTTTGCCTGATTCTGAATGGAGTAAATTGGATTGTCTTTCCAAGTGCTCCATCTTGTTGCGAATCAGCATAACAGAGTGAGTGCCGGATAGCCGGGTTGCCGAGTGTGACATCGTGAAGGTCACGTTAAGGCAGCTCGGCTTTTTTATTTAGGGTTTGTTTTAACGATATGACAAACAACAGCCTTCAAGAAAGACCATTACATTAGTGTTCACGAAGATGTTCTTCGCTTTTTGGGGGTCGATCATCTTGTTTTGCGGAGATTTTTAAATCGACAATCTTAAATCGACAATCGTAAATCCAATAGCTCTCCTTATAACGACAGCCCTTCTTATCATAGGCCTGGGCGCCTTCTGTGTGATTTCTTCAGGGTCAGGCAAGATCAAGATCTATTTCTACAGCTCCGAAACCAACATCAACAATTTCAAATCTCTCAAGATGGAGTTCGACCGGTATCTTTCCAAGTTCGGCCCCTACGAATTCCAGCCCTTCAGTTCCAGGGCTGTTTTCGAAAAGCAGGTCAAGGGCAAGGAAAACTGCCTACTGCTTCTTTCATCCTGGCATTACCGCCACATCCATAAAAATTACGCGCTCAAGCCGGTCCTGACCGGGGTTAGGAACGGAAAGAAGTACCAAAGGAAGATATTGGTAAGCAGTGAAAAACCCGCAGATATCGAGGCCAAACCCGGACTCGTCGCATCGGCCAGCAGTCTTCAGTATACCACCAGCGCCCTCAAGGGGATGCTTAAAAAATTTGCGGAACACACCTTTCAAGTGCTTACCGTGCCAAAAGATATCGATGCCCTCATGTCCGTAGGGTTCGGCATGGCCAAACTGGCCTTTGCATCTGAGAACGCCTTTGATGAGCTTAAGGGCGTGAACCCCAGGCTCTGCAACAAGATGAAGGTCCTGGCCGAGGGGGAGGAGACCCTCCGGCTGATACTGGCTTTACCCCGGGGCTTTACAGCAAACAGGAAAAAAATGGTGGATATGATCAAGAACATGTCAATGGATTCCGATGGAAGAAAGAGAATCAGGATGCTGGGTCTGGACGGCTGGCAGGAGCTTGATTCATCGGACAGGTCAAAACTGGAGAGCTGAATGAAGTTCTTTAAACTCATATGTTTCATAGGTCTTGTTTTCCTCCTCAGCGTATTGTCCGCCGATGAAGGCCCCAAGATCATGGTCATAAATTCCAATGCCGCGGTGGATAAGTACAAAATAGCCCAGGAGGAATTCACCAAGACCATTTCAACCCCTGTTGTGGAAATCGACCTCGGCGGCAGGAAATGGAAGATCGGAGAGATCGAAGACCTGCTCTACGATGAATATCCCGACCTGGTCTACTGTATCGGGACAAAGGCCTATCTCCTTGCAAACAAATTTATCTCTGATAGAAACATCGTTTTTTCCTCGGTCATCAACTGGCACCGTCTGCCCCTGTCTCAAAAGACCTATGGTGTATCAAGCGAACTCAACCCGGAAATGCAGATCACTCTCTATCGCTATATCTTCCCCGGACTTAAGAGAATCGGCGTTCTGTACAGCAGCAAGTACAACAAACACTGGTTCAATGAGGCCCAAAAAGCGGCCAAAGAGATGGGTATTGAGATCATCGGCAGATCTCTGTCCAAAAGGAGGAATACCCTTCCCGAGCTCAAAGGGTTGCTGAAAGAAATCGACGCGCTGTGGCTCATCTCTGACCCGGTGGTCATGTCAGACAAAAAGACCCTGATAGAGGTGTTTAAACAGTGTGACATCAGCAAAATACCCATTTTATCCTACCACAACGCATTTGCCGAATACGGGGCCATGGTGATTGTTTCCGTTGACAACCCGACAACCGGTCGGCAGGCGGCAGCCATATCCAGGGAGGTGTTGTCCAAAGATGTGGTCAGGAAAAAGGTACAGCTTCCGGCAGGTTCTCATATTTTCTTCAACCTGAAAAAGGCCGATGAGTACGGCTTGAAATACAGGGAGATGGCGCTCAGCGCGGTCAACCGGATTATTGAATAACCCCTTAACCCTTCCCGCAAGGCGGGATGGTCCCAGCTTTTCTATGCGAGTATGTGAGAGAATGTTTTTCACCGCCCGTCCCGCCTATCATCGGCGGGACTCAAGACGCGAAGATCGCAAAGGACTCTTTTTTTGGTTTTATCCAGATCCTGGAAGAAAGATTCAGGATCTGGACAGGACCAAGCCCTAACGGGCACTTAGCTCATTTCGTCATTCCCGCGAAAGCGGGAATCCATAAGGAGGGTAAGCAATGAAAAAGGTGTTTCTGTCATGGTCAAAGGTGTTTCGCTACGCAATCGTGCTGCTGGTACCGGTCATTTTTCTGTTTCATCCATGGGTAGCTTTTTCAGAAGAAGAACCTCTGGAAAATGCCCTCAAGACCGGCGATGAATTGGATGAGGAACTCAAATATCTCCAGGAAGAGACCTATGTCATCACCCCCTCCAAAATTCCCCAGAGAATAGAGAAGGCGCCCGGTACCATCCACGTGGTGACGGACAGGCAGATCCGCCAGATGGGGGCAAGATATCTCTCAGAGGTGGTGCAGACCGTTCCGGGATGGTATGTGGATCAATGGTATCAAGGACAGGCCTTTTTTTTGTCAGAGGCGCCTCGGGCTCGTTGAGTTCCAGGATTCTATTCATGATGAACAGTCATCAGGTGAACAATGTTCTGGTTGGAAGTGGAATCTATAGTTATGCCAACCTGGATCTAGAGAATGTGAAGCGAATCGAGTTTGTGAACGGTCCTGGATCATCTCTCTATGGATCAGGGGCTGAAGCCGGGATCATCAATATTATAACAAAAGAGGGGGATGATATTGACGGACTGCAGCTCAATGCGCGTGGCGGCAGCTTCGATACCGTGGAGACCAGCGCGCTCTTCGGCAAAACCTTTCATGGTCTTGAAGTGGCGGCTTATGTAGACTACCGCAACACGAGCGGTTTTCGCGGCCATGTGGACCAGGACCAGCAAAGCGTCTTGGATCAGCAGTATGGCACCCATGCATCACTGGCCCCGGGGAACATGAAAGGTGATTTGTATCAATGGGATGCCCAGCTCACGCTCAAGTATGAAGGGTTCAAGTTTGACGGGAAGTATATCGACATGAAAAGGGATAATCCTCTTGGTTTTAGACCTATACTGGATAACATGTCCAATTTCACTGACAAAGATTATTATCTGAATCTCAGCTATGATAGAACGGTAACGGAAGGGTTGAATCTGATGGTGAAGGCCTATCGAAACCAGGTAAGCACCACTGAGCGCACTCAAATGTTTCCCAAAGGGTCTTTGATGATGACCCCGATGGGGCCGATTATTACATCAGAAAACCAATTTTTTGAAGCAGGAATTACAACCAGCCGTATGGGCGCAGAAGCCCAGACCACATACGAGATCGTGGATTCCAATACCATCGTAGGCGGGATCACCTTCGAGGTGCAGAAAGTCTATGATACCTATAGAAAAGGAAATTTCATGCCAACGTCAAATCCATATGTGTTCATCCCCCTTTCGTCGGTCCAGGACATGCCGCCACAATGGACTTTTCCCAACAAAGAAAGAAACGTCTATGCGGCCTATGTGGAAGATATCTGGGATATCCTGGACGACCTCCGTCTCACCATAGGGGGCCGTTATGACTATTATACTGAATCCGGCGGTCAGCTCAGCCCGCGCCTCGGTGTCAACTGGGAGTTCGCTCAGGACTACAATACAAAATTCCTCTATGGCAGGGCTTTCCGCGCTCCGAGTTTTGCGGATCTTTATCATTTTACATTTGGGAATCCGGACCTGAAGAATGAGACGGATGACACCTTTGAATTGAGTCTTGGGGCCAACTTCCTTCCTTTCAGTGGTCAGGCAACTGGTTTTTACAACGTGCTGAAAGATGCGATCATTCTTGAGCAGGATTCGAGCGGAGGCGTTCCGCGTTATCAGTGGGCAAACGCCGATTCAGTGAAACGTTACGGTGTTGAGCTGCAAATGAAATATGACTTTGGACGGGGGACCTATCTCAGCATGAACTACACCCAGCTAAATGTGGATGTGGATCTGGATGTGGATGTGGGCGGATCCGGTGCCGATGCCTGGATGGAGCCCACACGATTAGGAACCCTTACGGGAAATGTTCGATTGAACAGATATCTCAATCTCAATGCCCAAGTCCTTTACAGGGGCGGCTGGTCCAGGGAGCAGGGTGATCCGCGGGATGATCCCGGAGATTATGTGATTGCGAATACCACCCTGATCGCAAAAAACTTCCTCAAGGAGCTGAAGGGTCTTGAGGTGCGGGCTACAGTCTATAATCTCTTCAACAAAGAGTATACCTCTCCCACCGCCGCGGGTGAGCTTCCAGGTGACATGCCCATGCCGGGGATCAATTTCATGCTTGAACTGCGATACACCTTCTGATCCGCAGATTGCACAGATTGAAAAGAATAATACCAATATGCACCTGACATTTCTCGGGGGTGAAAAATCTATGACCGGGAAACCTCTTCTTGACCATTCCCAAAGGATTTGATACAGTTACCTAATTCAAGAAACGTTAAATGCGAGGGGCTGCCAGATACACGCAGACCGGAAGGGCTGAGCCGCTTTTCTTTTTAACGGCTCAAGTGTGTATTGACCGCTTGTGCTGGTATCAAAAGTCTGGTTTCCCTTCAGGCTGGTGACCAGCAACATTCGACTTATAGTAAAGATGGAGAATCAATGCTTACTTTCGAATGGCATCCCCAAAAAGCTGAAAGTAATACTGAAAAACACGATGTTTCCTTTGAGGAAGCAAGTACGGTATTTCAAGATCCCTTGTCTTTAACAATAAATGATCCGTTACATTCGACGGGTGAGGTGCGAATGGTACAAATTGGAATTTCGCATCATAATAGACTTCTGGTTGTGGTTCATACCGAAAGAGGAGACAATATTCGAATAATAAGTGCCAGGAAAGCCAATAGGAAGGAAAGGGGAAATTATGAAAGTGATGAATAATGACCCAGATATGCTGGAAGAGTATGATTTCAGCAATGGAGTAAGGGGAAAGTATGCCAAGAGATATGCTGAAGGGACGAATGTAGTTTTAATTGACCCTGATGTAGCTGAATTTTTTCCCGATCACGACACAGTAAATGATGCCCTCCGCTCATTAATCAGGATCATCAAGAAAAAACAAAATCGGTTTGGCGAACAGGCAGATGGACGCTGACAGGTTTTTTGCTTCCGCTCAACAACTGCAAGGTCATCTGCAGGGATTATGCGTAAGGCCAAATCTTCACTAAACCGTTGAAGTCCAGCACAAGTAACCTGGAATCCGAACTGCTGATAAATATCAATAAATCCTGGCCATATTGTTTTATTTCAAGACCAAAATCTTTGACATTAATGAGACTTACTGAAGTCCATTTTCTTCTTGACACAAGACGATTTTTGTCGTTTTATCAATCATTAGTATCTCAACCAACCATTAAACCTCTATTCAGGAGGTTACCTTATGTTAAAATACCTCAAACTGTATATGCCGTGCTCCTAATGGGCATCGTTTGCCAGTTGGGAGCTTACAACCTCTTCCAGAGAAAGCCAAACCCATCGAGAGATGAGGACGGAAAACCACGGGTCTTGATATACGCCTGTTGAGCCTCTTTTAAAGTATCTTGCTTCGGAAAGAAAGCCGGGCTGCCGAGTGTGACATCGTAAAGGTCACGTTAAGGCAGTTCGGCTTTTTTCTTTAGGATTTGTTTTGATGATATGACAGACAATAGCCATCAAAAAAGACGATTCATAGCCCTTATCTCGACGATAGCCCTTCTCCTGATCGGCCTGGCGCTTTTCTGTGTGATTTCTGCAGGGTCAGGCAGAATCAAGATCTATTTCTACAGCTCCGAGACCAACATCAACAATTTCAAATCTCTCAAGATGGAATTCGACCGATATCTTTCCAAGTTCGGCCCCTACGAATTCCAGCCCTTCAGTGCCAGGGATGTCTTTGAAAAACAGGTGAAAGACAAGGAAAACTGCCTTTTCATCCTCTCCAGCTGGCATTACCGCCACATCCACAAAGAATATTCCCTCACGCCGGCCCTGACCGGTGTGCGGAACGGAAAAAAGTACCAGAGAAAGATTTTGTTGGCGGATGAAAAGGCCCCGGATATTGAGACCACCAAGCCGGGACTCATCGCATCGGCCGGCAGCCTTCAGTATACCACCAGCGTCCTCAAAAGGATGCTCAAAAAATATGCGGAACATGCCTTCAGGGTACTGACCGTGCCAAAGGATATCGATGCCCTGTTGGCCGCGGGACATGGCATGGCCAAACTGGCCTTTGCCTCCAGGTACGCCTTTGATGAATTAAAAGGGATCAATCCAAGGCTTTGCAGGAAAATGAAAGTCTTAGCCGAGGGAGAGGAGACGCTTCTATTAATAGTGGCGTTGCCTCAAGGTTTTACGGCAAACAGGAAGAAAATGGTGGATATGATCAAAAACATGCCATTGACTCCAGATGGAAAGAAGAGAATCAGGATGTTAGGGCTAGACGGCTGGCAGGAGCTGGATGCATCGGACCGGTCGAGACTGGAGAGCTGAATGAAGGTCTTTAAACTGATATGTTTCATAGGTCTTGTTTTCCTCCTCAGCGTATTATCCGCTGATGAGGGTCCTAAGATCATGGTCATAAATTCCAATGCCGCGGTTGATAAATACAAAATCGCCCAGGAGGAATTCACCAAGACCATTTCAACACCTGTTGTGGAAATCGACCTTGGGGGCAAAAAGTGGAAGATCGGGGAGATCGAGGACCTGCTCTACGATGAATACCCCGACCTGGTCTACTGTATCGGGACTAAGGCCTATCTCCTTGCCAACAAATTTATCTCTGACAGAAACATCGTTTTTTCCTCCGTAATCAACTGGCGGCGACTGTCTCTCTCTCAAAAGACCTATGGTGTTTCTAACGAACTCAACCCGGAAATGCAGATCACGCTCTATCGCTATATCTTCCCCGGGCTTAAGAGAATCGGTGTGCTTTACAGCGGTAAGTACAACAAACACTGGTTCGAAGAGGCCCAAAAGGCGGCGAAGGAGATGGGTGTTGAGATCATCGGCAGATCCCTGTCCAAGAGGAGGGATACCCTTCCCGAACTCAAGGAGTTATTAAAAGAAATCGACGCACTCTGGCTCATATCAGACCCCGTTGTCATGTCAGACAAAAAAAGCCTGATAGAGGTGTTTAAGCAGTGTGACATTAAAAAAATACCCATTTTATCCTACCACAACGCATTTGCTGAATACGGGGCCATGGTCATTGTTTCCGTTGACAACCCGACCACGGGCCGGCAGGCAGCAGCCATATCCCGTGAGGTATTGGGTGGAGACGTGGTGAAAAAGAAGGTGCAGCTTCCCGCGGGTTCTCACATCATCCTGAACCTCAAGAAGGCCAATGAGTACGGCCTGAAATACGGGGAGATGGCCCTGAGCGTGGTCAACCGGTTTATTGAATAGGTTCCCTTGGCCTATATGCGGAAGGAGGTGCGTTATGATGACTGTCTTCCTATCAAGATCAAAGACGATTTGCTGCGCCATTATCCTATTCCTGCCGATCCTTTTTCTGTTTCATCCGTGCAGCGCCTTTTCTGAAGAAAGCATAGATGACGCGATAAAACCGGATAAGGAGCTGGAAGAGGAACTCAAGTATCTCAGGGAAGAGACCTATGTCATCACCCCGTCGAAGATTCCCCAGAGAATAGAAAAGGCGCCCGGTACCATCTACGTGGTCACGGACAAACAGATCCGTCAGATGGGCGCAAGGTACCTCATAGATGTGGCCCAGACCGTTCCAGGGTGGTATGTCTGGGAAACCTATTGGGGGTACCCTCTTTTTTTTGTGAGAGGGGACGCAGGTTGGGATGGTAATAGGGTTTCTTTCATGGTCAACAGCCATCTTGTGAATGACGTCTATAATGGAGATGCAAATAAACTTTATGGCCGCCTCGATCTGGATAATGTCAAGCGGATCGAGTTTCTTAGCGGTCCCGCCTCTGCCCTCTATGGATCAGGGGCCATGGCCGGGATCATCAACATCATCACCAAAGAGGGGGAAGATGTGGACGGGCTGCAGCTCACGGGGCGCGGCGGCAGCTTCAACACATGGGAGGGGAATGCCCTTTTCGGCAAAACCATCAAGGGCCTCGAGGTGGCAGCCTATGCGGACTACCGCACCACGGACGGTTTTCGCGGCCACGTGGAGCGTGACCAGCAGAGCGTATTGGATGAACAATATGGTACTCACGCATCCCTTGCGCCGGGGAATATGAAAGGGGACGCGTATCAATTGGATGCCCAGCTCACCATGAAGTACAAAGGGTTCAAGTTTGACGGCAAGTTTATTGACAGGAAAGGGGATATGCCCTTTGGCATACGCCCTATATTGGACAACATGTCTAACCGCAATAGGCAACAATATTATCTCAATCTCAGCTATGACGCGACGGTAACCGAAGGGTTGGACCTCATGGCCAAGGTCTATCGAAACCAGAATTTTACTAAGTCCCTCCTACAGTACTGGCCCAAGGGGTCTTGGTTTCGTACCCCGGCCGGGCCGATGATTACGTCTGAAAACAGATTTCTTGAATATGAAGGTAAGAACAGCCGTACGGGCGCAGAGGCCCAGGCCACATACGAGATCGTGGATTCCAACACCATTGTCGGGGGGATCACCTTTGAGGAACAGAGAGTGTATGATAACTCTACCAAAGCGAATTACATGCGAACATCCACCTCAGGTGTGAACATCCCTCTTCCCTCTGTACAGGATTGGCCGGATGAATATGTTTTGCCCACCAAGGAAAGAAACGTCTGGGCCGTTTATGTGGAGGATCTCTGGGATATCATGGAAGACCTCCGCCTCACCATAGGGGGCCGATATGACCATTACAGCGACTTCGGAGGCGAGATCAGCCCGCGTGTGGGTATAAACTGGGAGTTCGCCCAGAACTTTAATACAAAATTTCTCTATGGCAGGGCCTTCCGCGCTCCGAGCTTTAATGAACTTTATAGTCCATCGCAGGGAAACCCAAACCTTAAGCCTGAGACTGAGGACTCCTATGAATTGAGTCTTGGGGCCCAATTCTTTCCTTTTAGTGGTCAGGTAACGGTCTTTTACAAGAAGATAAAGGACTACATCGGTTATACCCTTAAAGGCAGTCCCCCAGTCTACACTAACGTAAACCTCGGTGAAATAACAAATCAAGGCGTTACGCTACAAATGAAATATGACTTTGGCAGAGGGACCTATCTTGGCATGAACTACACTCATTTGAGCATGGAGGCAAGGATGGGCCCGGAAGCACGGATCCCGGGCTACAGAACAACGCAATTCTACTGGTATGAACCTGCACGAATAGGGACCTTAATGGCAAATGTCCGATTAAACCGTTATCTCAATCTGAATACCTACCTGCTCTACAGGGGCGGATGGATACGGCTGGTGAATGACCCACGGGATGATCCCGGAGACTACATAACTGCGAACGTCGGGCTGATCGCGAAAAACTTCCTCAAGGAGCTGAAGGGTCTTGAGGTGCGGGGAATGGTCTATAATCTCTTCAATAAACAGTATACGTCCCCAACCC
>JACKQG010001744.1_pt1 | contig 29433 bp, 25 predicted proteins | sample 8237621 | NCBI WGS metagenome assembly JACKQG01 (sample SAMN15677084, study PRJNA649215) | marine metagenome | biome: marine; feature: Black Sea; material: saline water; isolation source: suspended particulate matter (SPM) from the Black Sea western gyre | collected 2013-06-09/2013-06-10 | depth... | reverse complement strand
GTAACGCGAATCGTTGTCAGCACTGGCTCAGTTTTGAGCGAAATCTCAGGAATTTTTCGCCGTTGGCTTAAAATGACAGCCCTAAATAAATTCTTACGGGAGTAGTGAACGAATGAAGTTTGCCCGAATTTTTGTTGGAATATTCTTCATAATTTTGCTGATTGGCTTGGCTGGATGCAGTGGCGCAGACGCAGAGCGCGCCGCGGCGACTCAACCTCCGGAGGCAGCACCAACTTCTTTACCCACAGAGCCTCCCCCACCCACAGCCACGCCGCTCCCCTCCGTGGGAGTGCTGTTTGCCCCTGAGAGCGCCGATCCAGCCTTGGTGGAAGCCCTCAATACGCATCTGACACAGGCTATCCCCACAGCCGGATTGCGCTATCAGATGCGCCCCACACTGTCTGCCGAGAGCATCCAGGCCGATGATATTCAGTGGGTGGTCGCGTTGCCCCCTGCGCCCGATCTGGCGGCATGGGCCGCGGCGGCGCCGGAAACGCGTTTTCTGGCTGTTGGCGTAAATGGCATTGAAACTGCCTCAAATATCAGCATGATCGGCGCTGATGGCGGGCGCTTCGATCAGCAAGGCTTTTTAGCCGGATATATCGCCGCCATGCTTACCCCCGATTGGCGCGTGGGGGTCATCAGTGTGGCGGATACTGAAGCCGGACAATTGGCGCGGCGCAGCTTTTTAACCGGCGCAAAATTTTATTGTGGTGCGTGTTCGCCTACTTACCCGCCTTTTTTGGAGTACCCCTTATACTATCAAGTGAATGCGGGCGCGGATGCTGCCGAATGGCAAATCGCGGCCGATTTTTTATTGCAGCGCAATGTGGAGATGATCTATCTCGGCCCCGGGGCTGGGGATGAGAACCTGATGCGCTATATCGCTCAGGCAGGCGCGCGGATGATTGGCGCGAGCCTGCCCCCCGAAGATGTGCGCGCATCCTGGGTGGCTTCACTCACATTTTCCCCTCTTGAAGCTTATTATAATTTTTGGCCTGAGTTTGCCGCCGGAGTCAATGGGCAAGCTGTGGATGTATCGCTGGCCTTCAGCGAGATCAACCCCGATTGGCTGAGCATGGGGCGTTTGCACAGCGTCGAAGAAATGTATGCCGAAATCCGAAGCGGAACGATTGAATTGATGGCAGAAAATATTCCGTAGTATTTTTGGTATTTTTTACGTATAGCCATTTTTTTTGCGCGTCCGTTTCCGAGCTTGTGCAGCCCAAATAGGCGAGGTACTCATCCTTTTTCAGAATCCCCATGATATAATCACCCGATATTCAGTCAAAATTTATTGAGACATGATGAGGTATCTATGGCGCCGATTCTTGAATTACGTGGAATTACCAAACGGTTTCCTGGCGTGCTGGCAAACGATCATATTGATCTCACGCTAGAAAAGGGAGAGATCCACGCCTTGCTGGGGGAAAACGGAGCAGGAAAATCCACCCTGATGAATATTCTATATGGCCTGTATGCGCCCGACGAGGGCGAAGTTTTTGTTAACGGGCAGAAAATTGTTGTCACATCACCGCGTGATGCCATCGCGGCCGGCGTGGGGATGGTGCACCAGCACTTTATGCTCATTCCTGTGTTTACTGTGACCGAAAATGTGATGCTGGGCGACGAAAGCTTGCGCATGGGTGGATTGCTGGATCGCCGTTCGGCGGCCAAGCGCATTCGCGAGATTTCGGAACAATACCGGCTCGAGGTGAACCCGAACGCATATGTGAAAGATCTGCCTGTGGGCGTGCAGCAGCGCGTCGAAATTATCAAGCTGCTCTACCGCGAGGCAGATATTTTGATCCTGGATGAACCGACTGCTGTCCTCACACCTCAGGAAGTAGACGAACTATTCACGATCATGCGCTCATTAGTGGAGAGCGGCAAATCGATTATTTTTATTACCCACAAATTGCGCGAAGTACTCGAATTCGCTGACCGCATCTCCGTGATTCGCGGCGGCAAGATGGTAGGTTCGACTCTGCCACAAGCAGCCGACCAAAATTCGCTGGCTGCCATGATGGTTGGGCGAGCGGTTGATCTGCACGTCGAAAAACAGCCCGCAGATCCGCAAGAAGTGGTCCTCGAAGTAGAAGATATTGTTGTCCTCGACGAGACAGATCAAGTCATGGTCAAGAACGTCTCCTTTGATGTGCGTGCCGGAGAAATTTTGGGCGTGGCCGGTGTGCAGGGAAATGGGCAGACCGAACTGGTCAGGGCATTGACCGGATTGGCGCATCCTGTGAGCGGCGAAATTACTCTGCTGGGGGAATCGATTGCCAAAGCTTCGCCACGTACCATCACCGAGTTGGGGTCGGCGCACATCCCTGAAGACCGCCAGAAAGACGGCCTGGTGCTGACCGCGCCAATTGCGGATAATCTGGTGCTGAACACCTATTATCTGGAGCCATATGCCAAAGGAATTTTTTTACAACATGAAACTGTGTTGAAATCAGCGGACGAAATTGTCTCAAATTTTGATGTGCGCACACCAAGCTCTTTGATCCCGGTAGGTTCGTTATCGGGCGGGAATCAGCAAAAAGTGATTGTGGGACGCGAATTTTCCCGCCCGATCAAGTTCCTGGTAGCCGCACAACCAACCCGCGGCCTGGATGTTGGCTCGATTGAATATATCCACAGCCGGTTGATTGAAAAACGCGATTCGGGGTGCGCTGTTTTGCTGGTTTCAACGGAGCTTGACGAGGTTATGGAACTCTCGGATCGCATCGCTGTCATGTATCGTGGTGAGATCATCGCCATTGTAGACGCGCAAGCTGTTACCAAAGAACAAGTCGGCCTGCTGATGGCGGGTGTTGTCGAGGAAAAATTGACCGCATAAAAAATTCCACCACAAAGGCTCGAAGACACAAAGATATGCAAAATATTTTCTTCGAGCCTTTGCCGTCTCGCACCGGCGTGCTTGCGGCACGAACGGTGTGCCTTCGTGGTAAGTATTTTGAGGAATAATCTATGACCAATAAAGAAAGCGAACAACCCATGAAGAAAGATAGCGGCAAAATCTTTCTTGAAGAGTTGTCAAAAAGTCCTCTGACCGTCACGATTTTGGCAATTCTTACCGGATTGCTGCTGGGCGGGTTGCTGGTTGCCATCACGACCGAAGAAGCGTATGCCGCGTTTTCTTCCTCGCCCTGGGAAGCAATCAAAATTGGCGCCAATGCTGCCTGGAAAACTTATCAGGCTTTATTTACCGGCTCGGTAGGCAACCCGGCCAAGATCGTGGCCGCCTTTCAGGGCGGCGATGCTGAAGAAATACGCCGGGCAATCAACCCGTTTTTTGAGAGTTTGGTGGCTTCCACGCCTTATATTTTCGCCGGTCTGGCAGTTGCGCTGGGCTTTCGGGTAGGCTTGTTCAATATCGGCGCGGAAGGCCAGATTTTCATTGGCGCAACCACCACCGTGATCGCGGCTATCTTCCTCAAAGGATTACCCGCCATCATCCATGTGCCGATTTCGCTGCTGGCGGGTTTTATCGGCGGCGGTTTGTGGGGTTTTATCCCTGGCTGGCTCAAAGCGCAGACCGGTGGGCACGAGGTCATCAACACGATCATGATGAATTATATTGCCTTCCGCCTGAGCGAATTTTTGCTACGCGGCCCGTTGAAAGACCCCGATGGCTATACCCCGGTCAGCGCTGATATTCAGGATTCGGCTAAACTTTTCCGCTTTTTTGAGAATCCCATTCGTTTCCACATTGGCTTTTTCATCGCCTTGTTTTTCGCTTTTTTGGTGTACTGGCTGCTGTTTAAAACCACCTGGGGCTTCACGCTGCGCACGGTGGGGTCAAACCCGCGGGCTGCCAAATATGCCGGGATGAGCATCATGAAAAGCACCGTCATTGCCATGTTCTTGTCAGGCGGGCTGGCGGGCCTGGCAGGCGCCAACGAAGTCCTGGGCGTCAACCACAACCTGGCGGTAGCCTTCTCGTCGGGTTATGGCTTCGATGCCATTGCCCTGGCTTTGCTCGGCAAGAGCAATCCATTGGGCGTGGTGCTGGCAGCCATTATGTTTGGCTTTTTGCGCAATGGCGCTATTCAAATGCAACTCACGGCGGGCATCCCGATTGACATCATCTCGGTTTTGCAAGCCGCAATTCTGGCTTTCATTGCTGCACCGGCGATTATCCGCACCATGTATCGATTGAAAGAACCCGATATGGATTTGGATGCTGTTACACTCCGCGGCTGGGGAGGCAACTAATCATGGCAACTGCAACGAACAATTTTGAATATATTTCTCCGACTCGGCGGCGGGTGATGGGAATCCTTTTCCTGTCCCTGGGCATTTTACTGTGGATCATGTTTGGCCGCGGTATCGGTGGGGAGGCGCTGACTACCTTCAGGTTGACTCCTGGAGGCTCGGCGCAGGAACTTCCCGATTGGGTTTTCAGCAGCCAGAATATGCTCAATATGCTTTCTGTGTTGAGTATCGCAATGGGCGGCTATCAGCTTGCCCGCGGCTTTGGCAAACGCACCACACTCATGCTGGGTCTGGCAGCCGCCATGTTTATTTTTGGTTTTCTGAGTTGGGCCACATCGGGTGGAACGCTCAATTTGGCAGGACTGTTCCGCAGCGCCCTGGTCAAGGCGGTACCCCTGACAATTGGCGCCCTCTCCGGGGTTTTGTGTGAGCGCTCTGGTGTGGTCAACATCGCCATCGAAGGAATGATGCTTACCGGAGCCTTTGTCGGCGCGTTTGTTGGCAGCGTAACCAATATTTGGATCGGCCTCTTCGCCGCGGTGCTTTCGGGCGGTCTGCTGGCCTGGATATTGGCAGTACTCTCGATCAAATACAAAACCGATCAGATCATTGCCGGAACGGTGATTAATATCTTCGCTACGGGGATTACATCGTTCCTGTCTGCCAAGTTTTTGCAGCGTTACCAGCATCTCAACGATCCGGGGCGCTTCCCGACGATTGAAGTTCCTGTGCTTTCTAAAATTCCCTTCATCGGACCAATCATGTTCCAGCACAATATGTTTGTGTACGCGCTGTATATCTTCCTGATCGTGCTGACGGTTGGCCTGTATTACACGCGCTGGGGTTTGCGCACGCGTTCCGTGGGTGAACATCCCAAAGCGGCTGACACGTTGGGGATTAATGTCTTCCGCACCCGCTATATTTCGGTCATCCTGGGCGGAATGATGGCCGGATTTGGCGGGGCCTATTTTACTCTCGGCTCGGTAGGCCGCTTCGACGAAGTGATGACTGCCGGGCGCGGTTTTATCGGTTTGGCTGCGATGATCTTCGGCAATTGGAATCCCATCGGGTCGTTTGGCGCGGGCTTGTTGTTTGGTTTCTTTGATGCGCTTGCCGCCAAGATCGCTATTCTGAGGGTGCCAATTCCGTCCGAAATTATGTTGATGTTCCCCTATATTGCCACAATGGTGGCGCTGGCCGGGGTGGTTGGCCGCGGCCAGATGCCCGCTGCAGATGGTCAGCCTTACGAGAAAGAGTAAAACAAAAAAAGAGAGCCTGCATTCACAGGCTCTCTTTTTTTGTAGCTATTTACCGAAGGGGGTACTTGCCGAATTCTTCCACGGCGTCTACCGTTGCTAATACATTTTCCGGGGGTACATCGTTCATCACCGTGTGCACAGATGCCAGCATATAGCCGCCGTCGGGGCCAAGGTGTTCGATCACGCGTTTGACTTCCTGGCGCACTTCTTCGGGTGTGCCGTAGGGCAAAATTTTGTGGGTGTCGATCGCGCCGCAGAGTACCAGATTCTTGCCAGCCCTTTGTTTCACTCGCGCCAAATCTGACATTTTGCCCGCTGAGGTTTGAATCGGGTTGAGAATATCGACCCCTATCTCGATGAAATCGTCCACCAGGGGCAAGACATCGCCATCGGTGTGGAAGAATATTTTGGCATCAGTGCGCGCTTTGATGAACTGAATCAGATCGGCATGTAACGGCTTGAGCAGTTCGCGATACATCTTCGGAGAGATGAGCAGGCTCTCCTGCGTCCCCAGATCATCGCCGATTTTGATAATATCTACATTATTGCCCAATTCAACCAGGAAAGGTTCCATGAGTTCTTTGCACACTTCCGTGATTTTAGTTAGCAGGGCTTTGGCGAAATCGGGGTACATAGCCATGTTGAGTAGAAAAACATCCATGCCCTGCATGGCGTGCGCCCGCTCAAAGGGGAAGAGCAGCCACGGAGTCGCCAGGATAGCGTGCTGGTTTTGCTCGGCCAGTTTGCGCGCCTGCTCTTTGACATGCGCAACGCGGGTGGGGTCGCTCATATCGGGCCAGCCGGTGTAGTTTTCAATATCTTCGATGGCTTTTGCCTCGGGGATTGGATGCACGCCGGGATACCAGTAGCCCTCTTCAACTTCGCGCTGCCCGCTGCCCCATGAGTCGATGCAATCGCTGTGCGGCGGGCGGTTGTGGTTGCGCTGGCGCACCGTTTCCGGCTCCAGATCGCGCACGCCGCGCACATCGCTGCGCAGCCGTTGCATAGTAGCCTCGTCGATTTTTGCAGTACCCAATTCCGGCCAATCATAGATATACTCATTCGGGGCTTCCACACCGATCAGTTCTTTGATGCCTTTGTAGGTGTGCATTTTGATGCCGGTGGCATTGCTCTCGCCGATGACAATCGGCACGCGGTCGGGTATTTCATGATTTATGCAGGCTAAAACGCGCTCGCGTGAACTCATGCTCATAGAATTTTGCTCCTAATTCGTCGGGGTGTGGTTTACCCTTCTAAATCTTCAGGCGAAAGCCCCAGGGCTTTCAATATTAGCCAAAGCGGACGGTCGTTCATTTCTGTAAATATGCGTTGGGCGCGCACATAAGCGGTTTTCTTTTCTTGCGGGGAAAAAATGCCTGGTTTTTTGATTTGGCTGAGGTAGCGGACAGCCCCATCTGGTGTGCCATCGCTGCCATCGAGGGCGCGCCTGGTATATTCGATGAGAAATTGTTTATAGCGTTCTTGATTCATAGTTGCGTGAAGGCCTCCGAGATTTTTTGCAAGATGGCAGTAAAAGGTAATGTTATTTTTGCAAATGAATGTGGATAATCGCTAAGCGTTTAAAATCTCGGAGGCTTGGTGATGTTATTTAAATTTTTCCAAGCAATTTAATCTCTGGCCAGATAAAGGGCAGGGTGAGTATTGCTCCGAAACCCATCACAGCCAGGGTACTCAATGCATGCAAACTGGTAGACAGGCTATCGAGCGGAAGTAGGTTTTGTACTATATAAACCAGCCCACCACTGACCAAGGATACCACAACCACGCGTAGCAAAGGTTTTGCCAAACGCAGCCAATACGCCAGCGATTTTTCCTGTAGCCATAATAATGCCAGCGCCTCGATGGTGAAAACCAGCGTATTCGCCAGCCCGATACCGGGCGCGCCGAGCTGACGGGAGAGTATCAGCCCGGTAAAAATAAATGCGAATGCAGTAATTGAGGATGTCATCAGGGGCACAAGCGCGTTCTGGCGGGCATAAAAGGCGCGTGCAGCCACTTCGAGTAGTGAATGCCCCACCAGCCCGGCCATATAGGCGCGCACTGTCCAGGCCACGAGTTCGCTTCCGGCGGGGTCAAAGCCGAGGATGCCGATCAGCGGGCGGATGCCAATCGACAGCAATACCGCGCTGGGGATTGTCAATGCCAGAATGGTGCGCACAGTGGCTTCCAGCGCGGTGCGGAAAGCTTCTCTTTCACCGCGGGCGCTGTGTTCGGAGAGTGTGGGTAACAAAGCGGTTCCAATTGCTGTGCCGATCAGCGACTCAGGCACTTGCATAAACAACCAGCCATACACCAGCGCGGTGACAGCTCCGGCAGGCAGAGCGGAGGCGAAATTGTCTTGCGCCAGAAAAATTACCTGGATGAAAAAAACCGTGCCGATGCGCGGCAGCATCAGGCGGATGACTTGCTGGACATGGGGGTTGTTAAACTCTATGCGCGGCGTCCAGCGGAATTGAAAGTGAATCAGTCCCGGAATTTGCACCAGGAAGAACAGCAGCGCACCGAGAACAGTCCCATACACTAGGCCATGAATTCCCAAACCCAGAGCCGGGAGCGTGATCCCCCCCAGGGTGAAGCCCTCCGTGGGGGCGAGAATCAGCACCCCAACCAACATGCCCACATCATACATGCTGGGCGCCAACGCGGGCAGCAAAAAATGCTGGTTAGCTTGCAATCCGGCGATCATCAATCCGCTCATCGAAAAGAGCAATGTGGCAAATAGATTGATGCGCATCAACTCGATGACCAGATTTTGTTGCTCAATGCTGAAATGCGGTGCAACCCCCCACCAGGAGGTTACAATGGCCGGCGCGAACAGACCGATCAGCAGCGACAGCCCGGCAGTTGCCAGAAAGAGCAGATTGCCAATGCGCGAGAAGAGGCCCCAGGCCGCGGTTTTTCCATTTTTCTCGAGTTGTTGGCTGAGCACGGGAATCAAGGCCATCGCCAACGCCCCGCCAGAGATCAGCGCAAAGAGCAGGTCGGGGTAATTATTGGCGGCGTTGAAGGCATCAATTTCGGCAGAGAGGCCGAATGTACGGGCGATGACGACCTGGCGCACAAAACCAAGCGCTTTTTCGAGGGCGAAGAAAACGCCTACAATGAGGGTTGAGCGGGCAACATGTTTCATAATGCGCCAAGTATAGCATGTTGAGGCTTGGCCGGGTGGTATAATCAGCGGCATCTTTTCTGGTCAGGAGATTATTCTTTGATGTCAAAAGTAGCCATTGTTACCGACCGCTCAGGCAAGCACACAGACAGCGCAAAGCCTGGCACACTTGTGTTGACCCTGGTACGGTTGCGTTGGCGGATAGGCTCGCAGAATAGGAGTAAAGTATGGCTCGTAAGGAATTAGGTCATATTGAATTGCAATGGCGTTGCCCGAATTGCGATAATCGCAACCTCGGACGGGAGAAAACCTGTACGATGTGTGGCGCGCCTCAGCCCGAAGATGTCCAGTTTGAGCAGGTTGCGCAACAGGAAATCATCGCAGACGAAGCTCTAATTAAACAAGCCAAGGCAGGCCCCGATATTCATTGTGCCTATTGTGGTACGCGCAACGTGAGCGCCGCCGAGACCTGCATCCACTGCGGCGCGGATATTTCGGAGGGTACGAAACGACAAACCGGCCGCGTGCTTGGCGCGTATCAGCGCGGCCCTGTGCAGACGGTTGCTTGTGATGCTTGTGGCGCAGAAAATCCTGCCACAGCCGGTCAGTGTGGTGAGTGTGGCGCTCCGCTGAAAGCTGCTGTTCTGCCCGGAATGCCTCAGCAAGTTGCCGCTGCTTCCGTCGCGGAGCGCAAAAAGAAACCAGTCGCCCTGATTGTAGTGGGTGTACTGATTTGTTTGGGCATGGCCGTCGTGGCGCTGTTATCCATGCGTTCCAGTAGTGTTAGCGGAGTCGTTCAGCAGGTACAGTGGGAGCGCTCAATCAATATTGAAGCTTTCGGCCCGGTGGAGCGCAGCGCCTGGCACGATGAGCTGCCGGTAGACGCTGAGGATATTTCTTGTGCCCAAGAATATCGCTACACAAGTTCTACGCCAACTGATAATTCTAAAGAAATTTGTGGCACACCCTACACCGTCGATTCGGGGAGTGGTTTTGCCGAAGTCGTGCAAGACTGTGAATACCAGGTTTATGATGATTATTGTTCCTACACGGTGCAGGATTGGTCGTATGCCGACAAAATTGTTGCAAGCGGCTCAAATCTCAACGCCGAATGGCCGTCCCCCGGCCTGAGCAACGATCAACGTTTGGGCGACCAACGCAGCGAAACGTATAGCGTTGTATTCCAAACCGATGATGGTGCGTATACCTATACCCCTGAAGATTTTGCAGAATACCAGCGCTATCAACCCGGGAGCGCCTGGACGCTGGATATAAATACGTTTGGTGTTGTGCTATCCGTACAGCCATAGTGTTGCTATTTTTTGCATCTTGGTGTAAAATCCTGCCGCACTTGCTCTCGTAGCTCAGTGGATAGAGCACTTGGTTGCGGACTAAGGGGTCGCGCGTTCGAGTCGCGCCGAGAGCGCCAGAAAGGACGGAGAAATCCGTCCTTTTTTGTTGGTAAGCTCAAGAGCGTTTAAAGCCAGCCAAGCCAAAATAATCTCCCCGCAACTTATCGATCACCATCGGGTTATATCTAAAGCTATATTTGCCCCTTCGTTTTTGTTAAGGGTTTTTGCTACGCGGCGAAAATCCAAGTGAGTAATTATCTATTGGAGAGAAAAAATATGTCGAAAGTTGCAGTTGTGACCGATAGTACCGCTTATCTTCCGAAAGACCTGGTTGAAAAATATAATATGACGGTTGTTCCCCTGACAGTGATTTGGGGAGAGGAAACCTACCGTGATGATATTGATATTACCCCTACGCAGTTTTATACCCGTCTCGAAACTGCAGATGTGATGCCAACTACATCCCAGGCCACGATCCAGGATTTCAAAGAAGCTTACGAGCGTTTACATAGCGAGGGTTATGAAATTCTGTCGGTTTTGATTTCATCTAAATTATCAGGGACGATTTCTTCAGCCGAGCAGGCGTATAAAATGGTGCCCGATGCTACGATTGAAATCTTCGACTCGGAAACAACGGCGATGGCGCTGGGTTTCCAGGCTTTGGCTGCGGCCCGTGCTGCGGCAGAAGGCGCCGATTTAGCGGCGTGTAAAGCGGCTGCAGCAGATGTCCGTAGCCGATCTGGCGTTATTTTTGCAGTGGACACGCTTGAATTTCTGCATCGCGGTGGACGGATTGGTGGAGCTTCACGATTTTTGGGAACTGCACTAAAACTTAAGCCATTGTTGGAAGTTACGAATGGTGTAATTGAACCCGTAGACAAAGTTCGCACCAAGCGCAAAGCGCATGAGCGCCTGATTGAAGTTATCAGCGAGCGGGTTGCTGGGAAGAAGAATATTCGTCTGGCAACTTTACATGCCAACTCCAGCGAAGATGCCAATCGGGTCTTGGATGATGCCAGCGCAAGGATGAGTGCGATTGAAGCCATTCGTTCAGAAGTCAGCCCGGTGATCGGCACTCACGTTGGCCCCGGCACTGTAGGTTTGGCGTATACATACGAAGATTGAAGAATGTTGGGCGCCTTCTCCAATGCGCATCACTGAGATATCATCGGGTATCTGAAATGCGTATTGGATATATTATTCTCTGAGTCTTTGAAAGTGAGGTGGTATGTCAAACGTAGCCATTATTACCGATAGTACAGCCTATTTGCCCGACGAGATGGTTGAAAAATATGGCATCTCGGTTGCGCCTCAGGTTTTGATTTGGGGCGAAGAAACCCTGCGCGATGGGATAGATATTCAGCCTGCCGAATTCTACAACCGCCTGAGTACCGCTGATATTATGCCAACGACTTCTCAGGTTGCAGTAAAAGATTTCAAGGAACTTTATGAGAAATTGTTGGGGCAGGGTAAAGACATTCTGGCGATTTTAGTATCCGATAAGCTTTCGGGCACGATTGGTTCCGCGACGCAGGCTCTGGAATTTTTCCCCGATGAAAATATTGAAATTATCAATTCGCAGGGCGTTGCCATGATGCTGGGCTTTGTCGTTCTCGAGGTGGCGCGCGCAGCTGAGAAGGGGGCTTCGCTGGCTGAATGTAAGACGCTGGCTGAAAACCTCAAACAGCGCACGGGGGTGGTCTTTGCCGTGGATACATTAGAATTTCTACATCGTGGCGGGCGCATCGGTGGGGCCTCGCGTTTTCTGGGCACAGCTTTGCAGTTAAAGCCTATTTTGGAAGTGCGCCATGGCCGCGTGGAAGCTATCGAGCGCGTACGCACCAAGACCAAGGCGCATAACCGCCTGATCGAAATTTTGGCAGAACGCACCCGGGACGGGGAAACAATTAAGCTGGCAACACTGCACGCTTCGGCGCATGAAGATGCCAAAGCCTTGTTGGAAGCTGCTCAGGCACACTTGGGCAATGTGGATGAAACGATTTTCTCTGAAGTCAGCCCGGTGGTTGGAACCCATGCAGGCCCGGGCACGGTAGGACTGGCTTATTTGATCAACTAGCTGGAATCGCGTATCAACGCAGACATGGCCGCAGGCAACGCCTGCGGCCATGTCTGCGTTTTGAAAGTTTTGACGCTTCACATAAACCGTGGTACGCTAATGCCCGATTAGTTTGGCCTGAGTTTTCCATTGAAGTTGAGTAGTTTTGTTTGAGAGTGTTGTCATGACGAAAATCCGTGATTTGCCATTATTAGCAATCCTTCCCGCTGATAAATTGATTCTCCACGAATACCACGACCCGCAGCGAACCCCACCGATTGCACGCGCGATCAGAGAAAGTGGCACACTGCGCAATCCCCCCATCGTAGTGCCATTGCGCGATGAAACCAACTCCTACATGGTGCTCGATGGAGCTAATCGAGTCACAGCCATTCAAAGCCTCGGGATTGAGCATATCGTTGTGCAGGTTGTCCCGGCAGATGATCCCGGCCTTGGGTTGACGCCCTGGCATCATGTGGTGTGGGGGCCTTCTTCTTCGGATTTGGTTGACTGGATGCTGGCGTTGCCGGAGGTGATTGTGAAACCTGGGGATAGCGACATGATGACACATTATCCCCAAAGTTTGCATACACTAGCTGTCATCAGTTGCCCAAATAACGAATATTATCAACTACTCACCTCACATCATAAATTGCTCCAGCGGATGCAGACCCTCAACCGGGTGGTGGATGCCTATAAAGACCGCGCCACCCTTGACCGCACACTCATCACCGATATGGAATCGCTCGAAAAAATCTACCCACATCTGAGTGGTTTGGTCATGCTGCCTCAATTCCGTATTGATGAAATTCTTTATATTGTCAGCGAAGGCTACTTAATGCCCCCAGGAAGCACGCGGTTTACGATCTCGCCGCGCGTATTGCATCTTAATTTTCCGCTTGCAGAACTCGCCGAGGATAAATCACTGGAAGATAAGAATATTGCCTTGCAAGCCTGGATGAATGCGCGTCTGGCCGCCAAACGGGTGCGTTACTACGCCGAATCAACGTACCTTTTTGACGAGTAGATGGATTTTTAACGCAAAAGCGCGGAGATGCAAAAAAGTTGAACCCCTTGCGCTTCGCTTTTAAGGATTTAAAATAATGGACATCTTCTTTACAGACCCTTCTGATGTGCCTTTGCCCCCGGACGAAGTGCGTATTCGCGAGTTTCGTGCCGATCCCTGGCCAGATGGTCGTCGGGTGAAGATTTATCTGGAAGTGACATCCTTTCAGCGGCGTCCCAGCGGGGAAGTAATCGTTCGTGACGCTTTTGGCAATATGGTCGCCAATGCCAATATTATTGAGACGATTGACCCGAAAATGGAAATCACCATGCACCTGCGCGGCGAAACGCCTCATGGCATTTATAACGCCACAGTGCAACTTTTCTATATTCAAGAAATCGAAGACGAAGTTCAGGAAGAAGGCACACTGATACGCCCGGAACGCATTGATGTTGATTTCGCCGAAACCAGTTTTGAAATTAGTTAACCTGCTGGCGGGCATCGTTTTATTCTTGTCTGCTTGCGCGCCGGCTCCACCCGCGAATATGGTAGAAATCCCTGCCGGGTGGTTTACGATGGGGCAAGATAATGCGCGCCGATCAAACCGCCCCCAGCACCAGATTTATCTGGATGCTTTCTGGATGGATCGCACAGAAGTGACCAACGCTGCTTTTGATGAATTTGTAGCTCAAACTGGTTTTCAGCCTCGTCGCGAATGGGATGACTCGCTGAGTAAAACGCACGGCGACGAGCCAGTGATGGCGATCCTGTGGAATGAGGCTGCGGCCTATTGTGAATGGATGGGCAAACGCTTGCCAACAGAGGCCGAGTGGGAAAAAGCCGCCCGCAGCACGGATGGCCGCACCTATCCCTGGGGCGATACCTGGGATTCTCGCAAGGCTAATACTGTCGAAGGCGCGCAAGGTGGCGTGCTTTCGGTAGGCAGTTTCGCTACTGGGAGCAGCCCCTATGGTGTTATGGATATGTGCGGCAATGTTGCCGAGTGGGTCAATGATTATTTTGCCTTCGACTACTATACTCGCACCCCCAGCCACAACCCTGGCGGCCCTGACCAAATTCTCGATCATGGATTGCGCGGTGGTTCCTGGGCTGACCCTGCAGAGTTCGCGACTACATTTTTTCGGAATTCATCCCATTCGGTATTGCCCAATCCGCGGGTGGGCTTCCGCTGCGCCCAGGATTTCGAAAATTAGTCACGCCAGATAATCGCCAGATTTTCCAATACCCCCCACGATTCCAGAAAGCGCTCAATCGAGCGTGTATATACATCTTTGCCATCGGCAATCCATACCTGATGGTCGTCAAACCCTGTTACCACAACGGTATGCTCATAGCGGGCTACCGTAATTTCTGAACCATCACTGGCCGTATATGCCACCGGAGTGCCGCGGGCCACATGCCCTACCACCCAAACGATCACCGGATGCCCGGCGTAGATTTCACTTTTCAAACTTTCCCAACTCATATTGTGCATCGCCCAGGCCGAAGCGCCATAAACCCGTAACAGGTGCGCCACAGGTTCTGGGTGGATGCCATACGGCTCAGGCGGAACCCGCCCCCAATTGCCCTCGACATCGCCCACAAAACCGCTCTGTGGATTGTCTGAAACCGGCAATTGAGATTGGAAAGCCAGTTCATCAATCTGGATGCCGAAAAAAGCCGCCCAGTCTGTGGCTGCGCTGGCCTCACAACTTAGCGGGAGCGCTTGTTTGTCGCCCACAAAGCCTTCAATTTTCGAGTTGGGCGGCGGGGTGGGTGAGACATAGCGCGTGGGGATGGGAATTGGCGTGTGAGATGCTGTCGGAGAAAGAGATGGCAGAATGCGGCGCGTGGCTGTGGGTGGGGGTAGCGGAGTGAGGGTAGGTTGTGCCTTCGCGGGTGTGGCTGTGCCCGTGGCGCTGGGAGACGGGCTGAGAGTAGGGGTGCTGGTATGGGCGAAAGCCTGCACCGTAGAATAACCATCCATAAAGATAAAGAATGCCCATCCCAGAAATCCCCCTAGAGCCAGAGTCAGTATTCCGACGAACAGCCATCCCAATGCAGCTCCCGCCCCGGATTTGGGTTTCCTCGCCGGGGCCGCACGCCGTCGTTCCTGCCTATTCATCCCAGATCACCGCCATATTCCCCAAGACAGCCCACGAATCGAGAAAATCTTTCACCGAGCGCTGATAGACCCAATCGCCATCCAAAACGGTTACGCGGGTTTCATCATAGCCAATCACGATCACGGTATGCTCGAAACGCGCCACAATGGTTTGGGCGCCATCGGCAGATGTATACGCCACCGGCGTGCCAAGCGCCACACGCCCAATGATCCACACGATGACCGGTTGCCCGGCAGCGATCTCGCTGCGCAGCGCATCCCAGCTCAGACCGGTTATAGCATCGGCTTTGAGGCCATAAGCCCGCAAGAGCTGTGCTACGGGGCTGGCATGCACGCCATAATCCGATGGCGGAACCTGCCCCCAGGGAGCGTAAACATTGCCCACAAAGCCCTTGTTGGGGTTGTCGGAAAGCGGCAGGCCGTTGAAGAAGGCCAACTCATCAATGGGTGTACCAAAATAAGCTGCCCAATCTACCGCAGAACGGGCTTCGCAATCCAGCGAGAGTGCAGGCCAGCGGCCAGAAATTCCAGAGATGGCGGCGGCATTCGGAATGCTTGGCGTGAGTGTGGGGAGTGGAGTTTCGGTGAAGGTGGCGGTTGGCGTGCTGCTGGGGGTTATAGATGCGGTCGGGGTGAACGTGTTCGGTTGAAAGGGCGTTGTTGTGGGTGGAGCAGGGGTTGCAGAGAGGGTGGGGGGCTGGGTATCTGTAGGGGATTGTGCAATCGTGGCTGTTGAAACTTGCGCCAGTGTACGCGCTAAAAGCCCGCTGCGCCCCAGGGCGACAAAAAGCAGCCAGAATACCAAACCAGCGGCAACGCCTAACAAACTAAAATACACTTGTTTCATATTTGGTCTAGTATACCTAAAAAGATGGCTGTGCGGGGCTCTTTGCGCCCCGCACAGCCATCTTTTTAGGTATTTTCTGGCCGCCGCTTATTTTACAGCCAGCACTTGTCCCTGTGTGGCGCGCAATAAATCATCGGGAGTCAGGCGAAAAACGGCGTTGGGGGTTCCGGCGGCCGCCCAAATTTCTTCAAACTGGAACAGGTCTTCGTCAATGAAGGTGCGGATTTTAGCTTGATGTCCTACTGGCGGTACGCCGCCGATCACAAAACCAGTTTGTGCGCGCACAAAAGCGGCATCGGCTTTGCCAATTTTTTCGCCAACACGGCTGGCGAGAAGTTTTTCATCCACGCGGTTGACCCCGCTGGCAATCACCAGCAGCGCCTTGTCGGATGCTTTGAGTCGAAAAATTAATGATTTGGCAATTTGTGCCACCGTGCAGCCTATCGACGAGGCGGCATCTGCCGCGGTGCGCGTGCTGCCGGGCAATTCGACAACGTGTAGATTGAGGCCAATTTCGGTAAGCGCATCTTGTACGCGTTGGGCGCTGGCGCTGAGGGGTGTTAAAGGCATAGGTTTTGAATGGGAATATTATTCTTCTGTTGCGGCCTGGGCTTCTACAACAATATCGATGAAAAAGCTTACTCCAAAGGGAGAGCCATCAGGGGCGAAGGCCTGCCAGGCGCTACGGTATGCGCCGGGTTCATCGGGGGCAGTAAAGTGCATCTGGATTTCGGCGTCGGTGCCGCTCAGGGCCGGGTAAAGCGCCCGGGGCGAGGGCGCGTCCATAATTGGGCCAGCTACCAGCCGAACTTCATATTCCGTATTCCAATTGCAGGTTCCGCTATTGTGTACTTTCCAGCGTTTGTCGAGACCCTCTCCTGGTGCAACAACGGTTCCATCTTCAATGCTCAGGTCTTCAAGGAACTGCAAATTATTGCTGCAAACGGGTGTGGGCGTGGGCAAACTGACTGCCGTAAGTTTGGCGGCTTCTGTGGCTTGAAATTCCAGAATTGCGGGGTCAACCGTCGGGGGTTTGTATACATCGAGTGTTGGAGTGCCGCGCGTATCTTCCGCGCGGCACCCTGTTATCATCAGTGTGATGAGCAAGCTGAGCAATACCCAATGACGATTGATTATCACGGCTATTCTTCCATGATGTCTTCATCATCTGCAATATGCGCCGGGATTTTGCCTTCCAGCGAAGATTGGCGAATCAGGGTTTCGATCTCCATGAGCAGATCGGGGTTATCACGCAGGAATTCTTTGGCATTTTCGCGCCCCTGTGCCAGGCGCAAGTCGCCATACGAATAGTATGAACCGCGTTTGGAGATGATATCCATTTCGGTGCCCAGGTCAACGATGTCGCCGACTTTTGAGATGCCTTCGTTGTACATGATGTCAAATTCGACGGTTTGGAAGGGGGGCGCAACCTTGTTCTTGACCACGCGCACGCGCGTGCGATTACCGATAATCTCTGAACCAACTTTGATCGACTGAATACGACGCACATCCAGACGCACTGAGGCGTAGAATTTGAGCGCTTGCCCGCCGGTAGTAGTTTCCGGGTTCCCAAACATCACGCCGATTTTCTGGCGAAGCTGGTTGGTAAAAATTACCGCGGTGTTGGTTTGTTTGATTGCCCCAGAGAGCTTACGCAATGCCTGGGACATCAGGCGGGCCATCAGGCCCATATGGGCATCGCCCATATCGCCTTCAATTTCGGCGCGCGGTACAAGCGCGGCTACAGAGTCGATTACGATCATATCTACTGCGCCGGAACGAACCAGAGCTTCGACAATTTCCAGGGCTTGTTCACCTGTATCAGGTTGTGAAATCAGTAGATTCTCAATATCTACACCACAAGCGGCAGCATAGCGCGGATCGAGGGCATGCTCCATATCAATAAATGCAGCCGTACCGCCCATATTTTGCATCTCGGCCACAATATGCTGGCAGATGGTTGTTTTGCCGGAAGATTCCGGCCCATAGATTTCAGTCACCCGGCCGCGGGGAATCCCGCCGACACCCAGGGCAATATCCAGTGACAGCGAACCGGTTGGGATGACATCTACCGACATATGGGTTGCATCACCCAGACGCATAATCGTGCCTTCGCCGTAACGTTTTGCCAAATCGCCCATGGCTTTGTCGAGTGCAGCCTGACGGGCATCTGATGAATCTTTCGCCATTTTTTACTCCTTTATTCAATCTCACGTCAGGTCACCAAAAGAAATCAACTTTGCGGCTTTCTGTGAGAAACTACTTTAATATTGTACTCGTTCTTTTACGCCTGGTCAGCAAAAATGTATTGTGTAAATTCCTGGTAACTCTTAGCCTGAGCAGTCACAATTTCTGTCAAATCATCTCGTACTGGGGACTATCTCCATTTAGATAATGTTCGATTTGCTGCTTGCTGCCGGGAGAAATATCGGCGGGTAGCTGCTGCAAATTAAAGAAGGCGCATTGCTCAATTTCGTCATCAGAATCGCCATTTAACGAAAAATCACGCGATAGAAAAACAACCACGTGATCGATCTTGCGATATTCCCGATGTGAATAAATGCCAAACAAGGCAATATCACGCAAATCAGCTCCAACTTCTTCCGAAGTTTCACGCCGGGCAGCAGCTTGCAGCGATTCACCTTGTTCGACCAATCCCCCCGGCAAAAACCATTCATCTTGATAGACATGTTTTACGAGCAATACCTGATCTTCTTTTACCATCAAGACACGAACACCAATGGATAGCGGCTTCAGCAATAGCCAAAGCCCGCGTGACACCATGTAAAAGTACTTGTTTATGAAATCCATTCAGAATTTAGCCCATTTTAGCACGAATGTTCTAGTTGTCAAGGGATGGCTCTTCGGTTTTGTCGAGGTCTGCGGGATCGAAACTGGCTCCGGGGAGCGGCGGCGGGTTGGTGCCAAAGCCGTTTTTGCCCTGAAATGACAAAAAACTCACCCGACCCGGGTTGATGTCAAATTCGAGTGTGTAAAGTTTGCCCGAATACGAGGTCCGAATTTCGTAGCGTCCGGCAGGCAAGTCGCCGACAACCAGATTCTCCTGATAATATAAATCCCGGTTCACCGCGCCATCCGCATAGGAGTAAGCGCGCCACTCTTGCCCGGTGTTGATCGAGATAATCTTCATCGGATGGTAATAGGCGGTTTTGCCATCGGTGCGTTTGACTTGCATCACCAGTATCCCCCAACCTTGCGGCGGCACCAGCCATAATTCTGGGTTGAGTGTGTAGAAGAAATTCATCTCGCCCCAACGAACTTCGAGATGCAGGTGTGGGCCGGTCACTTTGCCGGTGGAACCGACTAGTCCCAATTCATCGCCGGTCTTTACAGTGGTGCCGCGGCGCACAAAAATTTCTTGCAAGTGCCCATAGACGGTGAATAATTTCCTGCCGCGGTAGCCAAAGTCGTGCTGGATGACCACCGCCTGCCCGTAGGGGTCGCTGGTATCGCCATACACGCCGCGATACAGGCCATAGCCCGACCAGACCACTTTGCCATCGCCCGCGGCCAGCACCGGCGTACCCGGCGGGGCAGGAATATCTACCCCGGTGTGAACCACATTTTCAAAGAAAACCCCGCCATAGCGATACTCGTCTAAAGGCCAGTTGACTTCATTGGCAGCGATGGGCCTGGAAAAGTAGAAATGATCCATCGCGGTGGGCTCCCAGGGGATCGGATATAATGCCGGTCGCCAGATCGAAACCGGGGGCGGTTCCGCGGCGGGAAAAACCAGGCGCAGCGGATCGTCAACCGGAGTAGGGAAGGGAGTCTCCGCTACGGGGTTAGGATTCGCTGCGAGTGTGGCAACCACCTGCGTAGGCGCGGCGACAGCCTGCTCGGGGGTGAGGCTTGCCATCGGGCCAGATTCTGCCTCCTGGGCCGATTCAGACTGAAAGGGGATTCCTTCCCCAAGCGAGCACGCGGCAAGGAACAGCAGCGCGGCAATCAGTACAACGGATTTTTTCATGGGGTAGGAGTGCTGGTTGCGCCAGTGGGGGTGAGCGTTGGCGAGGGCGTTATGGTGGGGCTGAGCGTGCGGGTTGGGCTGAGTGTGATGCTGGGCGTGAGGGTGCGCGTGGGGGTGAGGCTTGGCGTGAAGGTGAAGGTTGGCGTCGGCGTGGGGGTATTGGTTGGAATTTCGGTGGGCGTGATGAGAATTTCGCGCGGGTACAGTTCGAGCATCGCCGATTGCCAGTCGAGACCATCGGTGCGCACAAATTCGTTGAAGCGCGTGGCGCTGTAGGCGGCGCGCCAATTTGAGAATGAAGGCAAACGCTGCCAGCCGTAGTTGCTTGCTAGTTCGGTGATATCAATCCAGTAGCCCGCGGGGATGTTGGACATACGCGCGCCGCCCTGCTCGTAGGGCCGCGGTTCGGCGCGGTAGCGGGCATCGAAATCCCAAGGCAGGGCGTGCAGCGGTTCTCCCAGCGTGCCGTCCTGATAACGGGCGCGCAGGTAGACGCGCCAATAGGTTTCCTGGCCGAAATCTTCGCGCACAACTGTCATCCAACCCGCGTGAATCGGCAACGGGCTGAGGGCAAAAGCGCGCCCGGTGTAGAGCCAGTCTTGTTGGTAGCCGGGCTGCAATGGAATGGTGAGTGGGACGTAGGCATTTTCGAGGCTGGCGAGGGCATCCCAGCCGGTTTGCACGGCGACTTGCGCCCGCAGGCCATTGAAGGCTTCATCAACGCGGTCGTGCAGTTTGGGGTAAGGGGCGCTGACATCGCCAAGATCAACGATATTCCAGCGCTCGCCGGGGATTTCAGGATTCGGCTCAATGGCTGGATTCCATAACGGGGTGGGTGTGACCCACTGCTGATTGGGTAGCAAGCTCTCGACGCTCAGGTCAACCCAGGTGAGGCTTTCAATGCTCCCGGGCAACGTCACCGGAGGCAGCCAAACCAGATCGGGCCGGGCAATGTCATAGCCAGTGAGATAGGTTTGGTGGGGTGTTTCGAGGGTGGCGTAAATGATGCTGCCGGTGCGGCTCCAGGCGGGTTGGTCGCCACTGACCAGCGCCAACGGCGGACGTTGGGGAGTTTCGCTATCCCATGAGAAAATCTTGTGGAAGCCATCTTCGAGAATCGCCCCCCAACTGAGATAGCGCCCATCTGCCGACCATAAAGGATGCGCGGCGCGGGATTCATTCAGGTTTTCGATGGGCGTAAAGCGTTCTTCGCCGCTTTTATCCAAATCGGCAAGCCAGATTTGCTCGCGTCCACTACGTGTAGAGATAAACGCAATCAGGCGGCCGCGCGGCGACCAGGCCGGGGCGAAATCGCCCCCCAGATGGTTGGTGACAGCTAACGGGTCGCCGCTGCCATCGGCGGCCTGAATGAAAATATCCAGGTTATTTTCGGCATAGCCTTCATAAGCCAGCCACAGGCCATCGGGTGACCATGAAGGGGAGGCTTTGTAGCCGGGCTGTTGGGTCAGCGGGGCAATTTGTCCATTTTCGAGATTCCAGATATAAATTTGCCAGCCCCCACTGCGGTTGGAGGCGAAGGCCAGGCGGGTTCCATCGGGGCTGAGCGCCGGGGTGATGTCATTCCAGTCGCCGTTGGTGAGGCGAGTTAGGGGCAAGGTTGCGCCGCCGTACTCCACAGGCCGATAGGCGAAGAGATGGGTATCCAGCCCTTCACGGATGGCAAGCAGTAGCAGGCCGATTTCACCGGCAGGCAGGGGTGCGCGGGCGGGAAGGGCTTCAGCTTCAACGGCTGCCGCGGGGGATGCGCTGGGGATGGGCGGTTCGCTGAGACTAACTTCCGGCGCTTGTGTTAGGGCAAGGAGCGGGTTGTTGAACTGTGCCCGCAACGCCACCCAGCCCAGCGCGCCGATGGCGACCAAAATCAGGAGCAGAAACAGGAAAACGCTCAAGCGCGAGAACGAAATGCGGCGCGAGCGGCGTTTACGGCGTGGTTGAGTTGGCTCAACGGGGGTTTGCATGGGGTGATTTTAACACGTTTTTGAACCCTCACCCCCCGCCCTCTACCAACGGTAGAGGGCGGGGGGTGAGGGTAGATGTCTAAAACTGTCGCAGCCAGTTCGGCAAATGCGGCTTGATGCGATTGTTCACACGTTTGCCCCACCCCAGCGAGAAGCCATCCACGGTGAGCAGCACCCAGCCATTCTCGCCGGGCGATGACAGCACTTCGCCGCGCAGATACGCGGCCAGAGCTGCATCGCCAACGACCAGATGATAGGTATTTTTCACTTGGGCAGGTTGCAAGCCCATTGCCAGAGCGTGCGAGGGTTCAAAGCGATTTTTCTTGGTCGTCCCCAGCCACCAGCCCCAGTGAACCACGCGCAGCCCGCGCAAATCGGGGCAGCCTGCGGGCAGGGTATAGAGATAAGTCCCCTGCTGAGACAACCGCGCTTCATCGGGTTGCCAGTGCAGAGTTTGCGTGCAGAATTGTTGGAAATCGCGCTGTGCTGTGTTCTCCGGCGGGGTGGCCTGGGCCTCCCGAAGCGGATTCGCCTCCCCGCCTGTTTTACGCAACACAGCGATGAAGTGACCTTCACCCGGCGCGGTGTGCGGCCACAGACGCACCAGATGCTTCAAGGCAGGATTTTGAAAACTTTCATCCAGCCAATCGGGGCGGCCCGGAGAAAATCCGGGGAAACGCGGTGGGGATTCAATTTCGAACTCAGGGTGTGCGGCCAAAAAACGGGCAATGCTGCCCTCGTCTTCTTCGGAGGCGAAGGTACAGGTGGAATAGACCAGTAAACCCCCAGGGCGCACCAGCGGAGCCGCCTCGGCGAGGATGGTATCCTGACGCAGGGCGCAGCTTTCGACAAGCTTGGGCATCCAGTCGTTGCGGGTGGCCGGTTCCTTGCGGAACATGCCTTCGCCCGAGCAGGGCGCATCTACGAGAACGCGGTCGAAAAAAGCGCCAAAATGGGCTGCCAGTCGAGCGGGGGTTTCGTTGAGGACGACGGTATTCTGCATCCCCCAGCGTTCGATATTCTTCGCCAAAATCTGAGTGCGATGCGCCATCAGATCGTTTGCGACGAGCAGACCGCGGTTTTGCATCTGTGCGGCGATGTGGGTGGTTTTGCCCCCGGGAGCGGCGGCAATATCAAGAATGCGTTCACCGGGTTGGGGATTCAGCAGGGCGGTCACAGCCATTGCAGCAGGGTCTTGCAGATAATATAGCCCGGCGGTATGGTAAGGGTGTTTGCCGGGGCGCTCACTGGAATCAACTAAAAATCCGGCTGGCGCCCAGGGAACAGGCGCCAGCTTGAAAGGAGTCCGCTCAGCGAAAGCCGCGCGGGTGAGTTTTAGTGTATTGACGCGTAAACCAATCTCGGCAGATTCATCGTAATGAGCCAGAAAGGCTTCAAATTCATCCCCCAATTGTGTTTTCATGCGCGTCAGAAACTCAGGTGGAATTTCCACGGAAAGTGCGTGAGAGGTGACAGTCACTTATGCAGTGACTGTCACCTGTGATTGTGCCTATTCAGTTTCCTGAATTTCAAGTAATTCGATTTCGAATACCAGGGTGGCATCGGGGGGAATCAGGCCGCCCGCGCCATTTTCGCCGTAGGCCAGATCGGGCGGGATAATCAGTTGGCGTGTGCTGCCGACTTGCATCGTGGCTACACCTTCATCCCAGCCAGCGATAACAAAGCCATCGCCCAGCACGAAGGAGAAGGGTTCGCCGCGGGTGAGTGAGCTATCGAACATGGTGCCATCGGCGAGCCAGCCAGTGTAGTGGACGACCACGGTTTGCCCGGCTTCGGGGGTGGCGCCATCACCGGCAATAATATCGTAGTATTGCAAGCCGCTCTCGGTGGTGGTGAATTCTTCGGAGTCAATCTCGGTGATTGTTGGCGGGTTGAAGACATCGAGCAGTTCGATTTCCATGATAAGCGTGGCATTGGCAGGAATTTCGCCTGAACCGGTTTCGCCAAGTGCCAAATCCGCGGGAATGACCAACAGACGCTTGCCATTGCTCTTCATGCCGGTGACGCCTTCATCCCAGCCGGGGAAGACGACATCGCCGCGGCCAATTACGAACGAGACGGGCTGGTTGCCATCGGAGGAAACAATGAAGGTATTTTCTTCTTCGCCTTGCACCCAGAGGGTGTAGTTGGTGGTAACGTTGCTGTTAGCTTCGGCAACTTCGCCGTCGCCTTCAACCAGATCGTAGTATTGCAAACCGCTTTCGGTAGTCACCATTTCATCAGTGGCGACTTCGCTGGGGACAGGAGGCGCTTCAACAGAGATTAGCGTGATTTCCATGATGAGTTGCGCATTGGGCGGGATCATGCCGTAGCCTTCTTCGCCAAAGGCCAACTCAGCGGGTAGCACAAGCTGCGCGCTGCCACCCACGTTCATCAGCATAATGCCTTCTTCCCAACCGGGCAGCAGTTGCTCGCGTCCCATAATAGCAATCGCGGGTGTGCCTTGCGCATACGTGTTGACGAGTTCGGTGCCATCTGCCAGGCTGCCAACGACTTCCATCGTGACAATATCCCCAGCTTGTGGGGCATCTCCCTCGCCAGCGGTCATTTCTAGATATTGCAGGCCGCTTTCGGTGACCAGGGCGCCTTCGAGCACAATCGGTTCAGGCACTGGGGTGGCATCGCCGGTGAAGAAGGTCACAGCGCTCTCGATGGTGGGCACCACTTCTTCTTCGGCAGCGATGGATTCGATCTCGGCGCTTTCGGTTGCTGCGGGCGCTTCTTCGGCCTGACAGGCGGTTAGCGCGGTGAGGAGCAAAGCCACGATGAGCGGCCAACTAAACTTTTGATAATGTCGTTTCACTTGTATCTCCTAATTTTATCAGTAGGACTTGCGCAGGCAAAACCCGAAAATAGGGGTGTGTGGGGCGCGAAGCGCCCCACACACCCCTATTTTCGGCACATATTTTAGCGAACTGCGTAAGTTCTAGTCAGAATTTCCAACGGATTGTATCATGCGTTGTTGGTATTTCTATTGCTATTAATAAATGCTCATATTTGCAGGTTTTTTGCTATCGCAAGCGAGAACGCCTGCCAGTATAAGAGCTATTGTGCCATATCTACTTTAAACTGTGTCTCGTACAGGGTTTTATACAAACCGCCTTGTGTGAGTAATTCTTCGTGATTGCCTTGTTGCACCAATCGCCCGCCATCGAGTACCAGAATTTTGTCGGCAGCCAGAATGGTGGAAAGTCGGTGAGCAATCACCAGGCTGCTGCGGCCTTGCATAACCTTTTGCAACGCGTGTTGAATTAACTCTTCCGAGAGTGAATCCAGGCTGGAGGTGGCTTCATCGAGTACCAGAATGCGCGGGTCGCGCAAAATGACGCGCGCAATTGCCATACGCTGTCGTTCTCCGCCGCTCAAGCGGTAGCCGCGCTCGCCAACTACTGTATCGTAGCCGTCGGGCAGCCCGGCGATAAGGTCGTGAATATTGGCGGCCTGGGTTGCGGCGATCATCTCGGCTTCGCTGGCATCAGGTCGCGCATATAATAAGTTGGCGCGAAGAGTTTCGTAAAACAGGTATGTTTCCTGCGTGACCATGCCGATATTCTCGGCCAACGAATTCAGGGTTAAACCTCGGATGTCTTGCCCGTCGATGCGTACGCGCCCGTGGGTGGGATCGTAGAGCCGCGGGATCATATAGGTGATGGTGGATTTTCCCGCTCCGCTAGGGCCGACCAGGGCAACCAACTCCCCGGGCTGGATGCTGAAATTGATGTCTTGCAACGCCCATTGGGTGGCTTGCTCGCCTGCCTCGGGGTTGGTATCTGAACCCTCGCCTGCTTTCTCCTTGCCGCGTTTTAAATGCGATTCGTCGGCGCGGAACCAGGTGAAGCGGGCGATCTCGTCCAGGCCGATCTTCTCGGTGCCGAGGCCTTCATAGGCAAAGGAAATATCTTCAAATTGAATCTGCCCTTTGACCTGAGTCAAGCGTCGGGCGTTCGTCCGTTCCGCGATCTCCACAGGAATATCCAACACTTCAAAAACGCGTTCAAAGCTGACCATACTCTGGGAGAATTCGATCTGGGCGTTGGTGAGGGCCATGAGTGGGTTATAAAGCTGGGTGAGATAGGTGCCGAAAGCCACGATGGTGCCAATGGTGAACTCGCCGCGCAATACCAGATGCCCACCCACCCAGAACACCACCGCCGACCCCACCGCACTGACCACGCTCAGCAGCATGAAGAACCAGTGCATGGTTACCGCCGAGCGCACACCGATATCGCGCACGGAATCACTGTCGCGGCTGAAGCGCTCATATTCGCGCTGCTCACGCCCGAAGAGCTTAACCAGCAGCGCTCCGCTGATATTGAGGGTTTCGTTCATGGATGCGTTCATCTCGGCATTGAGTTCCATTGAGCGACGACTGAGACGGCGCAAGATGCGCCCAATGCGCCGCGCGGGGATGATGAAGAGCGGCAGAATCGCCAGCCCGAGCAGCGTCAGCCGCCATTCCAGAGCTAGCATGATGCCCAGGGTGACGATCGCGGATACCAGATTCGAGACGAGTGAAACCAGGATATTGCTGATGGCGCGTTGCGCGCCGACAACATCGTTATTGAGGCGCGACATCAACTCGCCGGTGCGCGTTTGGGTAAAGAATCGCAGCGACATGCGCTGTAAATGGGCGTAGAGCGCGCGGCGCAGATCGTAGATCACGCCCTCGCCAATCGCCGAATTCAAACGCCGCTGCCATACGCCGACCACGCCATTTATGAGTGGCACACCGATCATGCCTAAAGCCAACCAGTTGAGACGCGTTAAATCGCCGTTGGGGATTGCGTTGTCTATTAGATCGCGGTACAGCAACGGGGAAACCAAAGTAATACTGGAAATTAGTAGAATAGTAATCAGCAAGCCGATTACAGCTTGGCGATAGGGTTGTGCAAAATCCCAAACCCGCAGCAATAACTCGCGGGTGATCTTGGTATGATCTTGTTTTTCATCGTGGCGGATGTAAGCCCACCAGCCTGCTCCGTGCATACCCATAAGACCTCCAAAAAACTTAACCACGAAGGATACGAAGAAATGCAAAAGAGTATCTTCTTGTATTCTTGCCGCTTGATTAAGTACTCAAGATTATTCTGATATGTCATTCTTCGGCGCGCTCAGAATGACGATGCTGTAGAAGCCAGTTGCAGATTGTACCAACGAAACCGACAAAAAAGCCCGCCATTGCTGACGGACTTTGAACCTTTAATTTTTCAACTTCTGGCTTTTTACGTGCATCCCTACCCGGAGTTGAAAATCAAAAAGGCAGAAGAATATCCTGCCTTTTTGATTGTAAAAGTGTATGGGTCTAGTAGCGGTAGTGATCGGGTTTGTAAGGCCCTTCAACATGAACGCCAATATAGTCAGCCTGCTCTTTGGACAACTCGGTGAGCTTGACGCCAATTTTCTCAAGATGCAGACGGGCAACTTCTTCATCCAATTTCTTGGGAAGCGTGTAAACATGATTCTCGTACCGTTCATTGTTCTGCCAGAGTTCCATCTGAGCCAAAACCTGGTTGGTAAAGCTGTTGGACATCACAAAGCTGGGGTGACCCGTGGCGCAGCCGAGGTTGACCAAGCGGCCCTTTGCGAGCAAGATGATCTTCTTGCCATCGGGGAAGGTGATATGGTCAACTTGGGGCTTGATAGTATCCCATTCGTACTGTTCAAGGCTGGCAACGTCAATTTCATTGTCGAAGTGACCGATATTGCAGACAATGGCTTCGTCTTTCATCTGTGTCATGTGGTCATGTGTGATGACGTGGAAGTTCCCGGTGGCGGTGACAAAAATATCACCCTGGGCGCAGGCTTCGTCCATACGCACGACGCGATAGCCTTCCATTGCCGCCTGCAAAGCGTTAATGGGGTCAATTTCTGTTACCCAGACAGTGGCGCCCAAACCGCGCAAGGATTGTGCGCTGCCTTTGCCTACGTCGCCGTAGCCGAGAACAATGGCGATCTTACCGGCGATCATAACATCCGTGGCGCGCTTGATGCCATCCACGAGCGATTCGCGGCAGCCATAAAGGTTGTCAAATTTTGACTTGGTAACAGAGTCATTAACATTAAACGCGGGGAAGGGGAGCTTGCCTTCGTCAAAGAGTTGGTAAAGGCGATGTACGCCAGTGGTGGTTTCTTCGGAGACACCCTGAATGGCTTCAAGGCGTTCGCTGTACCAGCCGGGTTTCTCGCTCAGGCGTTTGCGGATGGCCGTAAAGAGGGCAACTTCTTCTTCACTGCCGGGATTGTCAAGTACGGAGGGGTCTTTTTCGGCGTTGGAGCCAAGAATTACGAGCAGGGTAGCGTCGCCGCCATCATCCAAAATGAGATTGGGGGTGCCGCCGTCCGACCATTCCATGATGCGGTGGGTGAATTCCCAGTATTCATCCAGATTTTCGCCTTTATAAGCAAAAACGGGGATACCCAGATCGGCGATAGCGGCAGCTGCGTGATCCTGCGTAGAGAAGATATTGCAGGAAGCCCAACGGACATCTGCGCCCAATTTAATGAGAGTTTTGATTAATACGGCGGTCTGGATGGTCATATGCAGGGAGCCAGCAATCCGCGCGCCTGCCAACGGCTTTGCCTGGCCATACTTCTTCTGCAAAGACATCAAGCCGGGCATTTCTTTTTCGGCGATAGCAATCTCTTTGTGGCCCCATTCGGCCAGTGACATATCTGCCACATAATAATCAGTCGTAATTTTTTCGGATACAATGGTTGACATTTTTTCTCCTTAATAAAAGCACGCTGTTCAGGGGATAGAAAGTGTGCATGTGAACAAAAACTAACGGGCTAGTCTATTCAACGCGTCATCATCATCGAAGTATTCGCGGAAGCGCGTTATGAATTCTTGAGGGGTGTAGCTATGTTCTTGCGTGCCTTTGGCTTCCAGGCAATAGGTGGCGGCCAAAGCGCCAATTTTACCGCAGATTTCCCAATCGAGGCTGTGAGAATAACCCGTCAGGAAGCCGCCGCGGAAGGCATCACCCACGCCGGTGGGGTCGGCGATTTGGGCAGGGGGCACGATGGGGATGTGAATCTCTTCGTCGCCCACATAAATGGAAGCGCCCTCTTCGCCACGCGTTACCACCGTGAAGGCACGCCCACCTAAAATTTCAGATTCGTTCATCCCGGTGTGTTTTTTGACCAACTCAAATTCGTAGTCGTTGACCATCAGGGCATAGCATCCCTCCACACCAGCGCGCAAATCTTCGCCGCTCATGCGCGGAATTTGCTGGCTGGGATCGTAGAGATAGGGGATGCCAAGTTCCTGACATTCAACGGGATATTGCACCATTGCGTCGGGTGCATTGGGCGAGACGACTACCAAATCGGGGGGTTCGGCGAGGTCATGGAAGGATAACTCCCCGGCGTGATCCATGGCCCCGGGGTAAAAGCTGGCGATTTGGGCGTTGGATTGGTCGGTGTTGGCGAAGAACGAAGCCG